>ERZ887942.228-NODE-228-length-47718-cov-45.597025_pt1 | contig 47718 bp, 34 predicted proteins | sample MGYA00521099_ERZ887942 | MGnify/ENA primary metagenome ERZ887942 (study PRJEB32303, sample SAMEA104408605) | aquatic metagenome | biome: Brackish water; feature: Pelagic; material: water | place: Baltic Sea | collected 2014-06-07T06:48:00 | depth 16,251 m ... | reverse complement strand
GATTCCGGTAAGTCTGGAAGCAACAAGTCGGCCAAGGACGATTCCGGTAAGTCTGGAAGCAACAAGTCAGCCAAGGCTTCTGGAAAGAAGATGAAATAAGTCTTAGAGCGACATTCAATCAAGTGAGATTCTTACGGACAGATGGGTTCTCCTGTTTGTCGTGAGAATCTCACGTCGATTGTCCTCATTTTTTTGTGCTGAAACAACGACACAGTCAGATTCGCAAAGCATGTTTCTTCTCAAAGAACGTCACAGAAACCAGCAAACGGCGCGAAACTGAAACGAGCCATCTGGTGCGGTGGGATAGTCGACTTGCCACGCCAATGCTCATTGGTACTTACGCGACCTCCACATTCGAAGTTGGATATCTCAGCGTATTGACCGACTCGCCGATTTGTAAATGATGAGTTTTGAGGAGTCGTTTCATGGTCAGCAGAAATCGTCCCACAAGAATTGGGAAATACTCCATTACCGGACGGCTCGGATCGGGCGGTATGAGCAAGGTGTACCGCGCCATCGCAGACGACAGCGACACAGAGGTTGCCTTAAAGGTGACTCCCATTAAAAATGAGGTGGACGTTTCAGTTGCCGACTTTCAGATGGAAATTGTTGTCGGACGACGTGTTAAACACACAAATGTCGTACCGACTCTGGACCACGGTTGTAAAGACGGCCATATCTACCTGGCCATGCCAATCATCGACGGAGCAACACTGTCAAACTCGACGCGGCTTCGAGACCCCTCCAGACGTCCCTCATCCAGTAAATCGAGCGCCTACAAAGACTCGTGGATCGTCCCGATGCTGCATCGACAGTGGCAGCAGATCGCTCGCATAGGCATGCAGATGTCAGGTGCATTGGCAGCCTGCCACAGTGGAGGCGTGATTCATAAGGACATCAAGCCGGGCAACATCATCATGAACCGAAACGGAGATTCGTTTCTGATGGACTTCGGGCTGGCGTGGATTCGAAGAGGCCCAAAGGGGCAGCAACTTTGTGACAAAGCCGGCACCTCACGATATCTACCGCCAGAAGTGTTTAACGAACAGCGAGATGAACGCAGTGATATTTACTCACTGGGGCTCACGCTGCACGAACTGCTGACCGGTCAAAAACCTTGGGGCGAAGTTGATCACGAAACAATGAAGACAATTCGCCCGGATTTAACGGTGCCTCGCCTGTCGACGCTAATGAGCGATATTCCTGAACGCCTAGCCAACTGTATTGACATCGCCTGCAGCAATTTACCCGATGAACGGCACCAGCACGCCCATCTTCTTGAGCAGGAATTTGCAGAAATTCATGATGAACTGTCGTCAGACGGCGACTTGTGGGCGGGCGGCCAGACCTTTTGTCTGCCACAGCTTCCTTCAATTGTCGGAAGCGAAATGCTGACTGCAGACGTGTGGTTTGGCGACGCATGCTGATTACATTGAGCGAAAACCGGTGACTTCTTTTTATCGCATTACGCCAACTTTTGGCCGCAAGAAGGGCTTTGGTCGACGTTTCAAATAAGCAGGACACCGCTGCACAACCGTCCCCCATTAGCCTCAGAGCGAACCTGATTGGACTCCAGCCCGCATGCCGAGCGGCAATTGTCCCAATTTCTCTCACCGCCCTTCATGTAAAGCGACCGGCAGCCGAAAAACGGAAAAAACGCCCGAAAATCTGGCAGCATTCGTCAGCAAGTGCCTGTTTTTCGCATCTGCACCGCCGGATACCGGAGCTTCGGAATCCATGGAAATGTGGAAAGAAGTACTCGCAGTTTGTTAAAAAGACGGTAAAGTCGGGGCTCTTGTTAATCATCCCGCCACAATCGCGACAACGGAACAACGCCTTTCCTTCGATTCCGTGCTGGTCAAGTACCACGCAACCGTTTCCTGCCTGAATCTTCTATTTCCCCAGCTCTGTCAACTTGACACAACCGGGATGAAGGTCTGCCTATTGGTATTCGGAATGCATAAAAGCCGAGTCGAAAGCTGGTCAAAATATGTTTCTGTGCGAATGATGTCGGTGACAGAGATTCTACTGCACTGATTCTTACTGGAGTCGAGACAATATGATAACGGCCGATGCGGAGTGTCCACGCTTGCTTCCATCCATCCCTGTTCCTGAATATGCCTTCTATCCCGGGTCCGGCCTGCCGCATCCGATTCGTGACCCCAAAGGTCACAGCTATGGAAGAAAGCATGCTCCTGGACAAGGTCCCAAAGCTCTGAGCCCGGAAACGTGGACAGAGAATCGAAACTACTTGCTGGCGATCGACTTTTTCAACCTCGGCTTTTACTGGGAAGCTCACGAAGAGTGGGAACGCCTTTGGCGTGTTTCCGGTGCTGACACAACAGCAGGCCGATTCTTGAAAGGCTTGATTAAGCTGTCTGCCGCTGGCGTCAAGGTTCGTGAACGCAGCATTCATGGTGTTCGTCGCCACGCAGCGTCTGCTGGTGAGATGTTTGCTGATGTCGCTGCGGAAGCTGATACAGACACCTATTGTGGACTTCACTTTACACGACTGCAGTTTGCCGCCGACCGGTCAGCTCAGTTGGCGTACAAAAAAGAACACAATGCGGGTGCTGCAGTTCGAGTGTTCCCGTTCCTGCTGGAACCAGACATGACAACTCAGTCGTCAACATAATCGGGAATCCTGTGGCTGCTGTGAGAACAGACTGGCCCACAGGTTCAACAAACCAGAAGCTCGCGGTATCCTTTTCCGCGGGCTTCTTTTGTTTCAATGAGCGCACATTAGCTAAATCAACGTAGTGCCGACGCTGAAATGACAGCGCAGCGCACGTTCGAAATGGACGGCAGGGATATTCAAGAATGAAGATTTTGGTAATTGGTCAGGGTGGTCGTGAGCACGCTTTGGTTTGGAAGCTGGCTCAATGCGAAGGCGTTGAAAAGGTCTATTGCGCCCCCGGAAATGCGGGCACCGCTATCGATGGCGAAAACGTCAACATTCAGGCGGACGACCTGGGACGCTTGATGTCATTTGCCAAACACAACGAAATCGATCTGACCGTTGTCGGACCGGAAGCACCACTTGTCGCCGGTATTACCGACGAATTTCGTGCTCACGGACTCAAAATCTTTGGACCATCCAAAGCAGCAGCTCGCCTGGAAGGCAGCAAATCGTTCTGCAAAGAAATCATGAAGAAGGCCGGCGTTCCAACAGCCGCCTATAAAACATTCAAGCGTTTCGAAGAAGTGGAAGCCTACCTGGAATCTCAGGACGACGGCCCTTTGGTTGTGAAAGCCGATGGCCTGGCCGCCGGTAAAGGCGTTTACGTTTGCCGAAATCACGCTCAGGTTCTGGCTGCTGCAGAACTGATGTTGAAACGCGACCTGTATGGCGTCGCCGGACGAACGATCGTCATTGAAGAATGCATGGATGGCCCCGAAGTCAGCATTCTGTGCATTGTCGATGGCGACGTGATTATTCCGCTGGAAACGGCCCAGGATCACAAGCGAGCTCACGATGGTGACCGAGGCCCCAACACGGGCGGCATGGGAGCTTACAGCCCGGCTCCGTTAGTCACTGAAGAAATCATGGATCAGATCATTCGCCAGATTCTGGTGCCAACCGTACACACGATGCGAGTTGAAGGCAATCCGTTTTCCGGTGTGCTGTATGCCGGACTGATGCTGACGAAAAATGGTCCCAAAGTTCTGGAATACAACGTGCGATTTGGCGACCCGGAAGCTCAACCGGTGTTCATGCGTTTAAAGTCCGACCTGGCCCAGGTGCTGTCACTGGCCGCCTCCGGACGATTGTGCGAACTGGAATCGCTGGAATGGGACGATCGCCCCACTGTCTGTGTCGTTATGGCGGCAGAAGGTTATCCGGAAGACTACAAAAAGGGATTGGAAATCAGCGGCCTGTCAGAAGCCGATGATGTGCCGGGAGCCAAAGTGTTTCACGCTGGCACGACGGCCAAAGATATGAAGGTACTGACGGCAGGTGGTCGAGTACTGGGAGTAACGGCAATCGGCGACAATCTTGCCGAAGCAAAGGCGAACGCGTACGCCGCAGCTGAAAAGATCAGCTGGCAGGGAAGCTGGTATCGCACGGACATCTCCGACAAGGCGTAACCAGCCACCTGCTGCCCGTGCCGTCCTGCCCCGGGGCTTGCCTCAGGGGCTCGCAGGGACAGTGCGCTCGCCGTGATTCCCCGTCCCTCCGACGACAATCTCACGCGCAGCAGTCCCAAAAGCCTGGCGCAAAGGCCCTGGCGTTGGGTGGGCACGTTGCTTCTGACGCTGACCGGCGTGGGGAATTCGGAGGCGATATTCTGGCGAACTGCCGCTTTTTCCGCCATTTCCTGGTGTCGTTTTGCTAGAATCGCTCGTTCGTTTGGTACGTTTGTTGTCACATTCAGAGCTATTGCCACAACAGCATGCTTGGAGCGTTCCTGTATTTCAGTGAAACGATTCCCAATCAGTCTATTGTCTGCACATAATATCTCCAGTGGCAGTCAGTTCGACTTGCCAGACGTTCGTCGTGACGGGCCCTTCTTTCTAAGCCTTTCGTTTCCTTCGGAGCAACGAATGATGCACAGTTTTCGATGTTGTGTTGACGCCAGGTACTTTCTGCTGTTCGCTGGGATTTTGTGCCTGCCGCTGGTCGGTTGTGGCGGAGAAGACGAGTCGGCGGCGAATTCCAACACTGATGGCGGTGGAGCCGCAGCGTCGAATGAACCTGCAGCTGTCGCCGATGCTGACGGTTCGCACGGCATGGAAAGCAGTATGCAAGGCGAACCGGCCGCCATGATGATGGCTCCCGGCGCAGAACCGGCCGCCATGATGATGGCTCCCGGCGGCGAATCATCTTCGTCCGGTGGTCACGACATGGGCGGTTCCGAAATGGCGGCTTCGTCTGGCGGCATGATGTCGCCCGGTGCAGAACCTTCTGCAATGATGATGGCTCCTGGTGGAGCCAGTTCGGGGTCTTCCGGCCACGACATGGAGGGCGGCGAAGCGGGCGCGGCGATGGCCGCGATGTACGGTCCAGGTGGAGCTTCCTCGGGTGGCGTTTCTCAACCCGGTATGCCGGGACAAGCAGGCTATGGTGGCGGTGGACCTGGTTATGGAGCTTCCGCAGCAAACGTTTCGAAACGCCCTGCCGATGGCAGCCAATGGTCCGACAAGGATTTTCTGGAAGCGATCGAAGAACGCGATGGTCGAGTTGTTGCCGCAGTGTACGCGAAAGGCGAAACGTCTGTCGGTGATCCAAAATTTGCTGCGTTGATGAATGACATGCTATCCGAAGTGTCAGGCGTTGGGTCGGCGATGGATAATGGATCGGTGCCGGGTAGCGGAAGGCAAATTCCCGGTGAACCCGGCTATCCACCAGGACTCAGGCCCGGAGGCCCTAATCGTGGTGGCACGCCACCAGTTCCACCCGGTGGAGCACACTTGGATGGCACCAGACAACAGCTTCGAGATTCATCCACAATTCCGCTGGACTCCATCGACGTGATGCTTGGGTCAGCCTTATTGTCCTATGTTCCTCAAGCCGTTCAGGGGACTCGCGGTGCGGCAACACGCCTTCAAAGCGGCATGGGAATAGGCGACGGTTCGCACGACATGTCCGCTCCCGGTATAGCGGCTCCCGGCATCAACAGTTCCGAAATGGCATTGCCAGGGGCTCCTGGTGGAATGTCTGGTGGGCCGGGCGGCGACTATCAACCGCCGGGTTATGAGCCACCCGGATATGTGCCACCGGGCATGGAAGGAAATTATGGATCAGAAAATCCGGCGTACGGCGGCCAGGGCTATGGCGGCCCGGCTGGAAACCAGAACGCTCAGCCATCCATGGACCTGAGCGAATTTGAACTTGTTCGCGCCATCGCTCACGCACTTGTGGCCAATAACACTTCCGAAGCGTGGCAAACCCTGCATGGAATTGTCAAAGGCGCGATCGATACATCATTGCCTCCGGAATCAAATATTCGAATCGTTGTGGAAGAAGCTTTTGCGGCGGACACCGCAAACCCGGAATACGCTCAGCAAATTCTGACGACCGTCGTGGATCAGACTTTTGCTGCTCCTAACGACAAACTGTCGTCGTTCGTTGTTCTTGGGGGAGTCAGCCAGGCTTCTGTCGATCATTATCTTCAGCTGACTTCCGTTGCGGGAACTCCACCACCAGCAGGTCCGGGCATGCAACCAAACGGACCGGGCGGACCGGGGCCGATGGGAATGCAATCCGGCCCTCCCGGCGGACCAGGCGCTGGACGCGGTCGTCCGGGACCTCCAGGCATGGCTGACGGCGGACCTGGAATGGGCGGACCTGGAATGGGCGGACCTGGCGGTGGTCGTGGTAGACCGGGAGCTCCTGGAATGGCTGAAGGCGGGCCGGGAATGGGTGGCCCCGGTATGGAAATGTCGGGACCTGGCATGTCCGGGGAAGCTGGCTATGGCAGCGGCGGCATGGGTCCAGGATACGACGGAGACAACTACGATCCCTACGCTGGCTCCGGGACGCAACAACAACCGCAGCCGCCAGCCAGCATTAATATTGGCGACACCATCTTTAACAGGGTCAACGTTTCGCAAACGGTCATGTCAGCAGCGGCAACCGCGTTGTGGAGCCCCGCTTCAACGGCGTCTTTGGCGAAGATTCTGCAGGACGCCAGTGACATCGAAACTTCGATCGAAACGTTGGCGTTGGCAGCGAACGTGCCTTCAGACGTTGTTCGTCGAGCTGAATTCAGTTTGCTGTCCAAAAGCTTTGACAATGGAGCTGACGCACTGTTGAACGTCGGGCTGACGTCTTCCATTGGCCACGATCCCGGATTGTTGTGCGTCTTGAAGTCTCTTCCAAGAACTCGCCCTCGCCCGGAATCATCTCCGGCAGACCCGCTGGCGAACGCGAAGCAATCATGGGTAGATGCGACACATCAAAACGTGATGGCCCTTCGTGATAAGCTGCGTGTGATGTCAGGAAATGCTGAACTGGCTTATTCGGGAGCTCCCAAGTTTCGCCTGCATCGCGGCGCGGTGCCGGAAGCTTCGATTGGAATTTCTGTTCGGGATGACGCGAAAGACCTATTGGGCGAATCTGCTCCATCTGAAATCAACGTTTACTATTCGCGAGTTCAGGTTGCTCCTGAACGTCCGATTCAAATGCAGGAACTTGTCGAGTACTACGAAAAGACAGCCAAGGGCTTTAAGCGAGAATATCGAGCCAACGGAATTCTGTGGCTGGATGGTGTCAAACGTGGTGATGGAAAAGTTCAATCGCAGGACGTCATTATTTCACAAGGCGGTAACGCCCCACGTGGCGGCGGCGATTACGGTAGCGGAACACCGGGTCCGGAAGGTTATGGGGGTGGAGGTGGAGGAGGCCAATTGGGGCAGTACACCATCGAAACGATTGTTGTTATCATCAACGACCCAGCAGTAGAACCTCTGGATTCCAAACTCAGCGCGGCCAATAACTAAGCGTTTTTCTTAGACATTCGGTCTACAACCCTTCACTAAACTCACGCGACCATTCTTTTCCGACTGCGTGAGGCCGTTTGCTTTTACTGTTTCTCTTCCCATCAAATCCCACTGCCTGTCCTGCTTTCCTGACATGAATCGATACAGTTCGCTCGTTACTGACTTTTACGCCAACATGAACCTCAACACAGAAATGGCTCTTCCGAATTCTCGGGAAGCGGTTCTGGAGTTCTTTGGGCGTGTACAAAAGTCGTACCCGCAAATGAAAAACTTCTACACTCGCGAAAACGGCGATTTTGTGATGGAAGAAGACAAGGAGCTTCCCTTCCATCGTTGGGTCTCTTTGGAACCACGTCGCATCTGCAGCGGATGCGTGAACCCGACAGATCTGGACGAGGCAGAACAGCAGCACCGACTTATTCTGGAACTGGTGCCTTATATGCTGAGCGTTAGTCCGCTGGACTGCGAAGCACTGGACTATGTGATGGGCTTCGACTTTGCCTACCGCGGTAACCACGACCTGCTGGTTTCAAAGGCGCTGGGATGTTCTCCCGCGATGGAAGGACTTCTGAAGATCGACGGCGCCACGATTCTGAATTTCGAACCAAACATGACCATCAGTCTGGACGAATCGTGCCGCCTGCAGGCTCGCCTGATGATTGAAACCCGTACCAATGCCTATCACGTTCGTCGCGGCGAGTTTCCGGAAGAACAGATCAGCGTCTATTTCACGGTTCGACAATACGGCAGCATGGATCACGACGCATCATTCGCTGACCGACTTTCGCAGCTTCGAGCCAAATGCGAAGAGCTGCTGGAAGAGTTTGTTATTGACGAAGTTTTGGTACCACTAAACCAGGCGATTGCGGCGTCGTAGTTTGTCGCACTGCCGAATTTAACGGCAAGCAGTACGACAGGCGACTTCAGTTGGCTATACGTTCACCAGCTGTTGGCTGGCACCGGTTGAGCTTGTCGGCTGCATTCGTTCACGATGGGACGTGCCGCCGAGAACCTGCCGATATATTCTGGTCATCTGATCAGCCTTTGCAGACCATGTATGTTGCGAGCGTACGCTGTGCAACGCGGCATCTGCCATGCGTTCGCACATGCCGTGGTCGCCTACCAGAGTTTCCATCGATACACACAGTTCGCGCACCAAAGCGTCTTCGTGCTGCAATTCCAGAGCAAATCCTGTTTGTGGAGTGACAAGTTCTGCTGGCCCGCCATAGTTGACGATAATCGACGGAAGCCCGGAAGCCATTGCCTCCAGCACCACTCCACCACCAAACTCCCGCAGGCTGGGAAACACAAAAGCTTGTGAATCTCGTAACTCAGCCGCCAACTCTTCCTGTGGCATCCAGCCTGCAAAGCGAACTCGATCGGACAGTTCAAGTTCTGCCGCCAGCTGTTGCAGCCGCTCTCGTTCCGGACCATCGCCAATAATTGTCAAGTCGCAGTTCTGCAGGGCCGCTGAACGAGCCATGGCGGCCACCGTCAGATGAAAGCCCTTGTAAGGCACAAGTCGCCCGACAGACACAAAGCGAAATCGTTCCGTTGGAGCTGTCCAGCCATCCGCGATTTGGAACTTTGCAGGATCGATTCCATTTTCAGGCATATAGAATTTTTCACCACTGAAATCGAGCGGCGTCTCAGTCGCTGTGTGGCGACTTCCTGCAACCACGCCCGCCAGCCTTCTGTAGGAACTGCGATAATACGGCAGCTTTTGATAAGCGTTACGAACAGGGACCAACCACTCACGCTCTTTCTTTCGCAATTCCGGATACTCACTGGGCCACGGAAGTCCACCGTTTAAAGGACCGATCAGCATTGGAACGTCAGTCCACTTCGCCATGGGACTGGGCATCGTCGGAGACACGGGTGTTATCCGATGAACCAGATCGTAGCCTCCGCATTCAAGTTCCTCTTTCAGTGTCTTATAAGCCTGTCGCTCGAAGGCGATGTAGGCGGGCCAGTTGATCGCCATATTGGTCGTCCACCCCAGCGACTTTCCACCTCGAACGATACTGCCCAGCTTGAACAGGGGCTTCGCGATCCATTCGTTATTGACGAACACCAGGCGAGCCGTATCGGCAATTGCATCGGATTCCAGAGCAGACTGATTCCGAACGTGCGAAACCAACGTCACCTGCAGATCCGGATGTTCCGAAAGTGCTCTGGCAAAGTTATATCCCACCAACGGTACGCTGGTCCACGTGGGATTGCAGGCTTCAGCCATAAGTAAAACGCGCATCGTCATCGTTGGTCTTTCCAGCCAGCGATGTTGGCGTTTGAATTTCGGAGACGTCGCCTGCCGAATGGTCGCACTGGCATATTCAGTACGAATCGAGCGTGAAACGATCTTCTTGACCGAAAAATCTGGTTCGGCCACCTCCATGTGGACAAACCATGACCTCTACAGACTCTGTCTGGTGAGTGAGCCCCTGCTGTTCCCGTCAAACAGCAATTCACCGACAGAAGAAAGCCTGGCTCAGGCGACAATTGAAGCGATTCGTCGACAATGGCCGGTTCGAACGATTATACGGGCTGACTGTGCGATCTCAGGTCTTTATCTGGATGTCTGTTCAGATATTGGATGACAGCATTCACGTTTGAGGCGTCGTTATATCATTAAACGACTGCGCCTCGTCTGGACCTGGTACTGCGTAATCTGCGACTTTGGCTCGGATATGTAACGTGCCATCGTGCAGGGTTTGCACATCTAATGGAACCAGAGTTGTCCCACGTTGATTGATTGTTTGAGCTGTTTCTGAAAGGTCTCGCTGCTGAACTCCGTCGCGTGAAATGGGTGGCACGTTTCCATTGTAGAAAGCGGTCGACCACCACTGGCCTTCGCGATCCTGAAAAGGAGTCCCATGCCCCAGAAATCGGCCAGCAAACTTTCGTTCACTATATGGGCCGGTGATTGAATCAGCGGTTGCGTAGTACAGGTTGTAGCTGCCTTTTCTCATTTCCGATGTCGACCAGCCGGTTCCGAATAGCACGTATTTGCCGTCAATCTTTCGCATCAGGCAACCTTCGTGGCCCATTCTGCTCGTGTCACCCGATGGTCCAATCGCGACCGGCGCTGCGGTGAAGTCGCTGAAGTCTGAGTTCAGTGGGGCAATCTGCGTGGCTCCCCAAATCATCCACCACGTGCCGTCGTCGTCTTTAAACAGCGAAGGATCGTGCCGCTTGCCGATCTTGCTGCCCATGGGGTTCGACCACGGACGCTGCACGTCGCTGTTCGCCGTTAGCGATAAGTTGGCAGCCGCCACCGGCGACGGACTGGTATGCACAAGTGCCCAGCGATCGCCCAGCCAGTGCAGTTCAGGAGCCCACAGTCGCCATTGTTGTTCAGCAACGGTTTTGAATTTGTCCGGACGAGCTTCTGCCCACACGCCGTCCTTTAAATTAAAGGGGGCACCCAGTGACGACCATTCCACAAGATCTTTGCTGCGCCAGACCTGCATTTGCCAACCAACAATCGAATCATTTCCCAGTCCGGTGTTGTACGGATCAGACACTTCCACCGGGTCTTTGGGCTGAGGCGTTGTGCCTGTCAGGTAATAGAAGTCGTCCGGTCCGCGAACGATATAGGGGTCTCTAATCCAGCTGTTATGCACAAACAGTGCCTTGTCGTGCGACTGCAAGCCCGCTTCAATTTCTGCGCGGCTCATTGGTTCTGCCACTACTGCTGGCTGTTTGTCCCCATCCGGTTGCACCTTTGTCGAAAACAGTGTTCCGTTAAAAGGATTCGGCGCTTCATAGTTACCAGCTGCAGATCGATCGTCTTTGGCCAGCGAAAGTCCGTCCTTGGGTTGAACAGGAATGAATCCCGGCGAAGCGCAGGTTTCTGCGACCTGTCCATCAACCTGCAAAGTCATTTCATCCTGTGCAAGTCTGGCAGATAACTTGAATCTTGCTTCCTTCGGTTTAGGTGCCTGTAAGCGAGTCACCTTCCCGTCCACTCGCACATCAAACGTGGGCTGGCCATCTACAAACAGCAAAGCGAATCCGTGTTCGCGACCTCCCTGAGCCAGCAAGACACCGTTTGGCATGTTGGCTTCTGCTTCAACGCTGATCGAAATCGCAGTGTTGGCGATTGATGGCGAAACAGCTTCCTCAGAAGCAGACGTTGGTACTGTGGTGGCGGCGCTGGAATCCTTGGGCTTGCCTCCATTTACGATGGCTTCCGGGTGAGTTGCCAGAATCGCCTTCAGCCGTTCAGCAACCTCTGGTTGGCTGCTGGCAAGATTCTTCGTTTCATGAGGATCGGTTTTGTAGTCGTAGAGTTCGAATTCCGGTTTGTCGTCACGCTTGTCACTTTTCCATTCGACCAGCCGATAGCGTTCCGTTCGGATTGCTCGGCCCAGCCTTCCGCCCTTCGGGAAGCAGTGATAAGCATGGCTGTCGATGGACGTTTGAGTTTGATTCAACACGTTGACAAAGCTGGAACCGTCAATTGGTTGAGGTCCGGAAATGGCTGGCAACCCGGCAAGTTCAGCCACGGTGGGAAAGATGTCGACCGTTTCGATCAATGCGCTGGAACTTGTTCCTGGCGTGGTTACTCCGGGAGCGACCACAAAAATCGGAATGCGATTGGCCTGTTCATAGTTTGTATGCTTGGTCCACGATCCGTGATCGCCCAGGTGATAGCCGTGATCGCCCCACAACACGATGATGGTATTGTCGTCGAGCCCCAAAGTTTCGACCTGCTGAAGCACTCGCCCAACCTGAGCATCCATATAACTTAGCGCTGCATAGTAGCCATGAATAAGAGTGCGAGTCATGTCTTCAGAAAGCGGTGGATTCTCCGGAACGGGCTTGTACTGCGACAGTTCTCCCAGAGTTTTGCCGGCATAACTGGGAGCACCTTCCGGCGGCTTGACATTTTCCGCCAGCGGCAATTGCTGACGATCGTACATATCCCAGTACTTTTTCGGAGCACAAAACGGGAGGTGTGGTTTTGTGAAACCGAGCGCCAGAAAGAACGGCTGCTTTGATTCAGAATACGACTTCAATCGTTTGATGCCTTCGGTTGCGATACGACCATCGGCATAAGCTTCGTCGTCTACGTCTGCATTTTCCCAGGCGGCACCGCGCGGCAGAGAACGAATGTCGCCCAGCTTTTGATTGCTGAAATAGGCTTCTTCTCGAGTTAACTGGCCACCTGTGCTTTCCGGCAAAACATAGTCAACCACTTTGTCGGGTTGAAACGGGACGCTCCACGAACTTTCGTCGTTCACGTTGCCGTGGCCCACATGAAACACCTTGCCAATTCCCGCCGAATGGTAGCCGTGATTTTTGAAGTACTGCGGCATCGTGACAGCATCCGGAACTGCCGTGCGAAAGTTTTGCCCCAACGAATAGACCCCAATAGAAGTCGATCGTGAACCGATCAGTAGATTGTTTCGCGACGGAGCACAAACCGCCTGATTACAGTACGCCATGTCGAACCGCATACCTTTGGCGGCCAGCCTGTCCAGGTTTGGAGACTTCACCCAGTCGACGCCGTAAGCTCCAAATGACGGCTTCAGGTCATCAACCAGAATCAACAAAACGTTGGGACGTTCCGCCGCTGCGGCCAGCGATATGTTGCTGGACAGAGTCACTGCTAAAACCAATGAGAAACAATTTCTGAACATTTCACGCCTCGCCACAACCTTGTTTACAACAACTCCGTGCAATCAGCTTCGGGGCTTCCCGAGTTCATTGAGCGGCTTTACTGAACAATGCTAACAAAAAACAGGCCGCGAAGAAGGTAAGCGAACCATCATCTGCCGGGGAATTCCTGTTGCGATGGTGCAACTCATAAGCTTCCTGTGCCCCGTCGCATTGGGCTCGGTTGCGTGGAATCCCCGATGTCCGATTTGGCGACGTCTGGATTCTTAAAACTCCATGAAGATTGATGCATCCTTTGTGCGGCGTGACTTGCCGCATCTTACGGTTTGCACTTAGACTCCGTAATCGTTCACGGATGACGAAGCATGGAGGCTGGGCACATGAGCAGAATTAAAACCACAGCGTTGTTTGCGGCATTGTTTTTTCTGGTGGGACTTCTTTCCGGAAATTTCATGGCCCCCCAACTGCAGTCTCAAACTGAGGCTGTGCTTGTTCGATCCGACGATGAACCAATAGATTTCATTCCGCAGCCGGAAATCTTTGATGGCGTCGTTCCATTGATGTTGGTGGATCCCCCGGCCCAGCAGATTTCAGATCAAACGGCTGAGCTAACATTCCCGAATACTTCCGATGTCACGGATGGCTCGTCCTTTTCAGAATTCGCTGAAACTCAAATCGCCGCTGGAGAATTCATCGCAGACACCGATGAAGGTGACGTGTTTGCCGAAACCATTGCTGATTCGGAACTGACACAAGCTTCTGAAGCCGACGTACTGGCATCAATCGAGTTCCACTTTCCCGACCTACCAACGCATGTCAAATCCGGCTGGGTCGATACTTATTGTGGTATGCCTTTGGATGAGCTTAACATTCTGCTGGAACAGAAGAAGTTGATGCCTTCAATTTTGCAGGTATCAAATTCGTTTCTTCAGCCCGGTGCAGATATCAACATTCAACCGGTCGAACGAATTCCGCAGACGCCCATTCACCAACTCCGAAGTACGGTGATCAATAATCTGCGAAACGCCGCCACCGTTGGTTATCGGCGTGGGCTGACAAACACATCGCTTGCCGTACCAACTCCGGAAACGTCATCCGACAGAATCACCACCAGCACCGCTGCGTTCGACTTCACACCGGGGGCGATCAGTGTTTCCAACAATAGCCTGCACGTGGCCATCCAGCATGACCCTTTTGCCATGTTCCGCCTGGAGCCCGGTTGTGTGCTGACTCGGAATGGTCAGTTCGAACGCCTGGACGATGGACGACTTGGCGTTCAAGGCGAATCGGTTTCGCTGGCCTTGTCTGGAGTGGAGGTAATTCCGACGGAAGCAGTGAACGTGGCCATTGCCGAAGACGGTACGGTTACATACAGGCACAATGACGTAGTGAAGTCAGCAGGAAAAATTTCGTTGGTTCGCGTGACGGCGCCAGAGTCCCTTTTGAGCCAGAACGGTGTTTACTTCACACTGACTTCTGAGGTGGGCAGCCAACCATTAGAAGCTGCAGACAATGCCAGTCTGGCATCCAATTCATTCGAAGAATCAAACGTCATCATTGAGCGAGAATGGCAATTGCTGGATCATTTTGAGCGTCTTCAGGCTCTGTCAGCTGACACCAACGTCGCGGGGAAAATCCTGCAGTAAAGCGTTCAAACGAAACGCGTTATTGCCGAGCGGTAGCTCGAATGGTCTGAGGCACTGCCTCGTTAGAGTCTTACTTATACCCCACGCGGCATAACTTGATTCGTTTAACCCGACTCGCAGAGGAGGTCGACAGCAATGGACCGAAGTCCTCCTCTACGAGTCGGGTTAAACGGGAAACACATCATTTCCCGACGCGCAACGTATAAAATGATCCGCGCATGTTGGCCGTAGCGACAACGGAGCGGCTCGGCGATTCGCACTTTCCACCTGTTTCTGCGTGCCACGCCACTGGGTCAAGGGCGAAGCCCTTGTTAGGATTTCCTGGACTGCTGCGTGACATCAAGCCACTGTTGTCGCAGCGTTTCTGCTGGAGAGAATCGGCCTGTGACTGACCGGGGAAGAATCAAAACCTGCGCCAGTTCTGGTGGAAATCCGCCCAGCAGCGTATTCACTATGTTGTCCGCCGCTGCCTGATAAAGGTGCTTGCGCGATCCTTCCGGATCGAAATCTTCAAGCAACGAAAGCACGATCGAAACGCCTCGTTCAGTCGGTGGAAGAACCTTGACCTCCACGTCGGAATATTGCACTTCCAGCGTGTCACCAAGGTCATCCTGAATCAAAACGGATTCAAGATCGTCCAGTTCCGGCAACCCAACAACCACCTCCCAGTGCCGCGGTGCCTGTTGACCAGACACAAATTTTCCTGCAGCTGATTCCGCCCCCGGAAGCGGCAAGATTCCTAACTGAAATGGCTCCGGGCCGGACACGTTAATGTTCAGCCGCTTATCGACGTCCCACAGTTGCTGTTGCAGGTCGTCGGCCAACTTTGACAACACCGAGGCATCACGATTCAGCAACGCCTGTTCGATAGTTTCCGCGCGTTTGGCAAACTCATTCCAGAACTTCGACGACATGGAGGGGACTTATGTTAAACAATTGAATGAAAATCGGCACACAAGCAGAGACCAGCGTCACCATAACACTAAGCCACACCGCAGAGCATAGATTCATAAAGAACCAATGTCATTTCACATGTGCTGAATCCCGTAAATGTCCATCCGGTAATTCGCGGAAATGTCTGCCTGTGATGACAGGCGTCTGTTATGGCGAGGACAATCCACCACACCGCTAAGCCGCAAAATCCGCGACTGACAGCCTCGCTTCGGCACCGATTCACTTTGAGCCACAGCATTGCCCAAACCGTATTATCAAATTCATCCATCTATCCTGCCAACAGTCCAATTATTGGTGATCGAAAACCATCAGTCGAGCTGAAATGCAAGACGCCTTTCCCCTGAATCACCCCCTAAAGACTCACCAAACGTTCACACTGTTGCGATCAACACAATACGCGGTCGTCGTGGCTGTACTCAGGCCAGCAGGCGGCCCCGTCGATCTGACATGCATGGTTATCAAAACCAGCAAACACCAATTGCAATTTCGAACAGCGGGTCCCCATCGCTACGCATGATGCAGCAGCGAAATGTTGATGAATTCAAAGACCGGAAGGCCGACATGATGTCGCTACTACCTTGCCAAGTCACGTTGCCTCAACTGAACAAAATTCGATGCATTGCAGCGGGATTACTGTTGCTGGGCGCCCATACATCTGTGATCGCACAGTCAACCACAGATGCTGTAATTTCAGCTGAACCAGTTTCCTTCACCAGCGAGGCCTTTGCCGATAACCCGCAGCAACGCAACGGTCAACAATCAGTGGGCAGCCTGTCGCTTTCTGTAGAAGCAATTTTTGCCAAAATCGATGATTCCAACGTTTTAGTGGGAGCACGAAATGCACCTCAAAGCGTCAGCGGCGGATTTAAGTCGGTCGATCTTGGTGCGATTGAAGGAACTCATGTCGGCGGAACCGCGCTTGAACCGGGCCTTGTAGGCCAGCAGGTTTCCGATTCGATTCATACGGGAATGAAGTACCGGCTGAATTATCGAGGCCAGCAGAACTCAGGCCTGGAAGTCAACGGCTTCTGGTTTGGCGACACCGGGCGATCATGGCAGCGCGGACTGGGCGGATTCGACGCTGGAGCTGACCCCACGACCGTGCGCGTAACCGCCGCGCTTCCTTTAAGCGATGGGGCCGGTGGATATGCTGTGCCTTACGATCAGTACTTTCGCGTTGCGCTTAATACCAGTATGTATGGGTTGGGTGCAGATTACACGCCATACGGCGGCTACATGGGAACCATTCTGGTGCAACCCACGGTCGGCGTTCGCTACATCGACATCGATGAAACGTTCAACTTTGCGGGAGCTCACAGTGGTCTGTCATACACTCAGCAAGCAAACGGCCTTCCAGTGGAATCATCGCTCACGCCTCCCGTCGCCGCAGTGCCACCGTATCAATCGAGTCTGGCCGTTGCTTCAGATAGTTGGTTCTTCGGGCCGTGTTTTGGAGTAAACCTTGCCACAACGGGAAAACGTTTTCGCCTTAGTTCGAATTCACGTGTTGGTGGATTATTCGCGGATACACAGCAGACCCTGATCGGCCAGGGAATTGGCAACGGGCTAGCTCCAGGATTTGATCAGACACTGACAGTGACCAGTAACCGGTCTCGTTCTTACGGCACTGGCTTTTTCGAACAGAACATTTACGCCGACATTGAACTGATGGGACTGCTAAAGCGTTACGGAACCTTCAGCGGCAAAAACTCGTTGGCATTACGAGTTGGCTGGTCGCTGCTGGCGATTGAAAGCCTCAGCCGCCCAGCCGAATCGATTGCGTGGAACGGATCCCCTCAACAGCCACGACTAAAGAAATCCAGCAACGACTTCATGTTGCAGACATGGAACATAGGTCTGCTGTTTCAGTACTAACAAGGGCTTCGCCCTTGACTCTGTGGCGTGGGTCGTCGCAACACGTGGAACCTTCGAACCGCCGAGCCGCTCCGTTGTCGCTACGAACAAGGGCTTCGCCCAACGCCGTGATGGGATTTTGATCTGTGACTGTTTGCGGGATAGGTTCGCCACAGTTGAGGTACGCCAAACTACTATGAAACAGGCAAGCCTGCTGACGTTTGGTCGAGAATTTTGAGTCAACTCTCCTCCGACCTTGTGTCGGAGGTAGTCAGACTTTCAAACTACTGCATCGGGAATTCCCGCGCCGTAGCCAAGAAGTCGCTGCTCCATCCGACGCAAGGTCGGTGACGGCAACTCTTCAGGACGGAATCACCCTCGCGGACGACGATTTACATGGTGACCCCCAAAATCACTACCTGAAATCCCTTCACGGCGTTGGGGTTCGCCCTTGCCCCTGTGGCGTGGATCGTCGCAAGAAATGGAGCCTTCTAACCGCCGAGCCGCTTCGTTGTCGCTACGGCCAACATTCCCGCACCGTGCGCGCATCATTTTAAGCAAGACTCTAACTCGACATCGCCGGGTTCAATGACACCCCTGTTTGGTAATGGCGAGGTCAGGTGGCTATTTGTCGTACTTTGGAATATTCGGTTCCGGAACTTCGTTGACCAGCTTCTGAATGATGTCTTCTGACGCCATACCTTCTGCCTGAGCCTGAAAATTCGTGGAGACTCGATGTCGCAGCACGGGAATGGCGACTTTTCGAACGTCAGCAATTGTGACATTGGGCCGACCGTCCATAGCGGCCATCGCCTTGGCGCCCGCAATCAGGTATTGCCCGGCTCTGGGGCCAGCCCCCCAATCAACCAGTTTCTTTACAAAGTCCGGCGACGCTTCATCGTTGGGGCGAGTCGCTCGCACAAGTCGAGTTACATAGCTGATAATCAAAGGGGACGCGACAATCTGGCGGATTTGTTTTTGCAGGTACAAAATCGCTTTCGCCGTCAGCACTGTGCGAACTTCAGCTCGTTCGCCGGTGGTGGTGGCTTCCAGAATGCGTTCCTCTTCGTCCAGCGTTGGATAGTCGACTTTCACGTTGAACATGAAGCGGTCAAGTTGAGCTTCCGGCAAAGGATACGTGCCTTCCTGCTCAATCGGATTCTGAGTTGCGATGACGAAAAACGGTTCCGGCAGATTGTAGGTTTTCTGCCCGACAGTGACTTCTTTTTCCTGCATCGCCTGCAGCAAAGCGGCCTGTGTTTTTGGCGGAGTCCGGTTAATTTCGTCGGCCAACAGCACGTTGGTAAACACGGGGCCTTCCACAAAGCGGAACTCACGACGTCCCTGTTCTGTTTCCTCCAACACGTTAGTGCCGGTAATGTCTGACGGCATCAAGTCCGGCGTGAACTGAATGCGGCGGAATTCCACGTCCAGCAGTTTGGCAATCGTGCTGACCACCAGAGTCTTCGCCAGCCCGGGCACACCGACCAGCAGGCAATGCCCTCCCGTGAAGATAGCGGCCAAAATCTGATCAATGACGGCGTCCTGGCCGATCACCACTTTGTGAAGCTCCTCCACCATCACTTCGTGGTGCTTGCGGAACTTTGTCAGGAATTCTTCGAAGTCGCGTTTGTCAGCCAACGTTACGTCCCTGGATTCAACTGTGGTTTAAGAAGCCAATATGGCCTGAATGCTCTGATTCAGTTTGTCGCAGCAGAATGATAGCGGCAGATGAACGGCGGATCTATTGAACTGCCTCATGGCAAGCGTTTTGCTCGTTTCCTCAGGAAACCGGAGACCCACGCAGAGAATGATGTCACATTATTTGGCAACGACCGTCTTGCCGACCCTCAGGCATTTAAGCACGTCGTTGTCGCGTACAAACAGGCGACCATTGCTGATTGCCGGCAACCGATAGCCTTGAGGAGTGTCGGCAAGAACCGTGCTGCGATGGATTTCCTGATACTTCTGCAAGTCGGCAGAAAGTCGAATCAGTTCGCCGCCGCACGACAAAAACAGCAAATCATCGTTAACTCGCAGCATTGTCCCGTAATCAAAGTCCCCACGTTTCCAAAGTACTTTCTGGGCGATCGGATCAATACACTTTATCGTGGCGGTGCCGCTATCCTGTCGTCCATCTACGGCAAACAACACGTCTTTGTATTTGATGGGGGTCGCATATTGAGTCGCCAACAGGTCTTCACCACTGGCCACATTCAAACTGGAGGCGTCTGAAATCTTTGCCCAAACACTGCCGACTCGATAACTGGAACTGACAAACAGGTGGTCTTTCACAACAACCGGAGTGGCTCCGTTAACTGTTGGACCACGCATGCCGAACGGGAATTGAAATCGAAGACTGCCGTCTGCCGGATTTAGTGAAACGACGTTCAGGCGAGTCACCACAAAAACGTGTTCGGTTCCGTCGATGGAAGCTGCAACGGGTGATGAATAGCTGGCTGTGTCATCGAAGTTCTGCCAAAGAGTTTTCCCGGTCTCCAAAGAGAATGCGACCACGGCTGCGTTTGTTCGACCTCCAACGTTCACGATCACTTTATCGCCAACAACAACAGGTGTGCTGCCCGCTCCGAAATACCCTTCCGGTGCTCCGAAGTCTGTCCACGTATCGCGTTCCCAGATTTCTTTTCCATCGGCGAAATTCAGACAACGAAGCATGCCTTCAACGCCATACACAACCACTCGATTATCAGTCACCAACGGCACGCAACGTGGCCCTGTGTCGCTGGAAATTCCGCCTCGATAGCTGCACGTGCTGGATGATGTCCACTGAGCCTTGCCGGTATCAGCCGTTAACGCATCAACAATTTCTTCGTTGCCTTTACGGTGAAACAAGATCACGGAATTCCCTTTGACGGCAACTCCTGCAAATCCTTCACCGACCGGTCGTGTCCACAATTCTTCCGGGCCACCAGCTGGCCAGCGAGGCAGCAGGCTTTCGCCGTTTGCGATACCGTCTCTGGCAGGTCCCAGAATCTGCGGCCAGTCGTCGGCTTGCAATGAACTTGTTGGTATTGAAGAGTTCAGCAGAGCAACAAGAAATATCGCGATGCAAATGATCGAACGTGCAATCACCTTTGGGCTCCTCAAGGCTGGTGAAGTGGGCGGCTGAACAAACTTCTCGACGCGTAAGTGGCTTCGAATTAGAATGATAGCAAATCAACAGGGCCTCCGCCTGCGATTTGCTGCCGAGCAACGATGAACCACATAGAAAGTTGCATCGCCTCAGCCGCTCCGGCCGCCCTCAGAAAGCATGCGACCTTGCCCTCGCATTACTTTCCGATGTTGTTGGGAACCGTGGAATCGATGAGTTCGGGGCCACAGATGAAACGCAGATGTTCAAAGATGAAAATCTGGTGTCACATTTGACTCCGGCAAATCAACCATCTGTGTAAATCTGTGTTTCATCTGTGGCTAGCACTTGCTGTGTTTCCTTCTGCCACCGACATCACCGCTATTTAGCAACTGGCAATGGGAAGTTGCATGTCGCCGCCTACATATACGACACCTCCGTTTATTGTCTTGGCTGTGACAGGAAACGAGGAGAATTGTGACGCGGAGTTCAACGATTCGAGTGGTTTCGGCACTGACTGCCTACAAAACGGCACGGGAAGACGAGTAACATGGCGGCATGTCTTCAAGCATCGAAAAGAATGATTCAAACCATGAATCCAGTCTTCCAGAATCAGCGCCCAACACAGTGGCGGTGATCGGAGCTGTGCTGGCCTTTGCGTCGACTGCCATGTGTGCGTTGATGTTTTCGATGGCAGACCAGATGCCGGCAGAAATTTCGGAATTTAAGCTGCTGGAGACCGGCAGCCCGGATCAACTGCGTCTATTGATTTTGGGCTGTTCGACAGCGGTGCTGTCGTTTGTCGCGTTTGTTCTGTGTTTGATCGGACTTGTTCAGCCGAACCGCCCACGCGCACTGGCATCCGTCGGAACGGCATTGTCTGGCAGCTTACTAATGGGAGTTTTCGGCACGCTTTTGCTGGGCACACTGCTTAACGCGAGGCCTCAGGTGCCCATTCAGGCTGAAAAGGACAAGGAAAACGTAGAAGCTGTCACAACAGATTCGGTCAGTCCGAACGAATAGCAATTTTGTTCGAAGTCAACATCCCACCTGTTTCATTAGAGTAAGGCGTTTTTCACTGCGATTCTGCGTGGCAGCTTCCGGAATACGTTTACTAATCGGCGGCGACGCAACGACTGGTGGCCCAGGTTCGCAGGTTGTCAATTCTTTCCCTCATCAGGCTGGACAACGGATTCGTTTCGCCAATTGCTTTCAGAATGTCTTCCGTTTGCAGCTGTCGACTGCCCGCATAAGCGTGGAACAGCCCCGACATAATGGCCTGCTGAATTTCTGAACCTGTCAAATCTTTGGAAGCATCCGCCAGTTCGTCGATACGAAATTCTGCCGGATTACGTTTCTTGCGTTTCAAATGGATTTCGAAGATCTGTCGCCGAGCATCCACAGATGGCAGATCGATAAAGAACACTTCATCAAACCGTCCTTTGCGCATTAATTCGGGAGGCAGAGACGAAATGTCGTTTGCGGTCGCGACCATAAAGATGGGTTCTTTGTGGTCCTGCATCCAGGACAGCAGCGTGCCAAACATGCGTTGCGAAAGTCCGCCATCGGCTGACGAACTGGAGGCTGATGCAAACGCTTTTTCGATTTCGTCGATCCACAACACAACCGGAGCCATCGCTTCTGCCTGTTGGATGGCTTGTCGAAGCTGGCTTTCGCTTTCTCCAACAAACTTCTGATAAAGAACTCCCGGATCAAGTCTTAGCAGCGGCATCCCCCAGTCGGCAGCAACAGCTTTTGCACAGAGACTTTTTCCGCAACCGGGAACTCCCAGCATCAGTACGCCTCGAGGTGGGTCGATGCCGAATTCGCGAGCCTTTTCTGTGAATCCGCCGCGACGTTCTGCCAGCCACTTCTTCAGGCCTCGCAGCCCGCCCACTTCGCTGATTTCGAAATCGATCGGAATCGATTCCAAAGCTCCGGAAGACTCCAGCAATCGCCGCTTCGCTTCAATCACTCCCTGCAAGTCGCTGGATGAAAGCTTGCCGTCGTCAAGGATGACCGATTCAACAACGCGAATCGCTTCCGACCTGGTGAGTCCTCGCAGGTTCAGCACCAGTTGTTCAAATTCTGCATTGCGAAGTTCTGAAACAACGCTGTTGGCACAAGTACGTTTGATATCGCGATACGTGTCCTTCACCAACCGGGCCAGTTCGTCTTTATCGGGAAGTCCCGGACGCCACGGAACAGCCAACCGCTGCACTTTGGGGTGCAGCGATTCGTCATCCATTAGAATCAGGCATTCTCGAGTACCGTCAAACTGCTCCAGAACGTCCTTAATAAGTCGCCGAAAAACGGGTTGATTCGTGAACGGCGCAAGTCCTCTAAATACGGCAATCGAAGGCCGACGGTTTCGCAGCAGATATTGCAACGCAAGCTCCGGTTTGTCGGTTCCTCCCACGGATGCCGGCTCCGGAACATCGGGACTAAACATGCGGACGCCTTTGGTCTGCGTCCAGTCCAGCACGTTGCGTTCGACAATTTGCCCGACGCCAAGAATCGTTTGAAATTCAACGCTCTCATCTGTGCTATGCAGACTAAGCAGCTTGTGGCGTGCAAGAATCAGGTTCTGAAGTTCGTCCTGCATAATCACGTTGCTTCTGATGAACAGTAAGACATTCTTTTCCAAATTTTTCCAGCAAACCAAGCCGACGAGAGTGTAGCGACTTTGCAAAACGAGCGTTAACCCGCCTCTTAAATGGTCTGGTTGCGTCGCACAAAACCCAAAATGGCGACCGGATCGATTGCGACGGAAACTGCGGGCGACAAAAATAAACGTGAAGCGTTTTCAGACTTGTAGATCATAAAACGCTTCCGAAATGCCTACAAATCGACAAAATGTTTCGGAACATGTCGCACATATTGCGTTTTGCTGAACGTAAGTTTCAGGCCGTGAGATCTAACAAACTGCAAAGATTACGGCGTTCGCTGAATGAAGCCCCTTGGCAATCGTCGAACAGGGGTACTCGTTTCGCGCCGGCCATTCTTTTCAATTGGTTTGCAAGCTTCTCATACTTTCCTGTTGGCATGTCGCTGCGACCAATCCGCCAATCTAACACATTCCTGCGAATGCACTTTTGCAACGGAGATCACTAATGAGACTTCTCACTGACTTGTTTCGAGCGACGTTGATGGTTGCTGTTTTTGGCTTAATGGTTCAATCAGTCGTTAACGCTCAAACAACTAGAAAACGCGGTGAGGAAGTTCCCACAGAAAAAGCTCTGGCCGTGCGGTTGGAAAAGGCCGAACTTCAACTGGTTGAAGAATACAAGCAGGTGGCCGAAGAATTTTACAAGCAGGGCAACAAAGAAAAGGCCATGGAAATGCTGGGACGACTGAAGCAGTTGAATCCCAAAATGGACGGACTTTCGGACCATATTACGTCTATTAACGAAGAGTTGATGCAGGAAAATCAAAACGAGTTTGAACTGGATACTCGCAAAACCTGGGAACCCATTGGCAACGTGATGGAAGGTCGCCCATTCCGAATTGCGGCCGCTGGCGATTACAAGCTGACTTTCTCTGCCACGGTTGGCGTTACCGGATTGGCTCCCGATGAAGAATCCAAAGACTATATTCCGGGGGCTCCACTGGGTTGCCTGCTGGCCACCGTTGTGGTGGATGGCAAGCCCGGCAAGCCGTTTCCAATCAATGCCGGTCTGGAGCATACTCCCAAGAAATCCGGGCAGGTTTTTCTGAAGGTTAATGTTCCGGAAGGAGCACGCTGCGTCGGAAAACTAAAGATTCAGGTAAGCGGCTATATTGATACAGGATCCAGATAGCCCTGCCGGATTTTTCACGTTTTGGAAGCCACCACCGCATTTTGTTGTGCAATTTGATTCGAAATCCGCTCGCCTGCATAAACTTTCAACGCCCGTTTGTCGCCAATAACTGCGCAAACGGAGTCAACGTCGGGAAATCAGGGTGCTCCGCAAAGCGTTATTGTTGCAGACGTTGATTCCGCGCAGGTCAGCGATAGAATCAAAGCAGAAGCTGATAAACCATTGTCGTACTGGGGGTCAGGCGGCAATGGATAGATCACATCCCACCAAACCGCCAATTCTGTAAAATGATGCAGACTTTCCGGCGAAACAATTCGGTCGACGGCGCGTTATTCTGGTGCCCTTGATCAATAAACTGGAGCTCAATCAATGTTGGACATTATGTCTGTTACCTCATCGTCAAACACTCTGGCTATCGGCTTTGGCGGTCCGATGGAAATGACGATTATCGCCGTGATTGTGCTGGTGCTGTTTGGCAATCGCCTTCCGGGTGCGGCCAAATCTTTGGGGCAGAGTTTCTCTGCGTTCAAAAAGGGCGTTAAAGAAGGCGAAGAAGACATCAACGATAAAGACCCTGACAAGGTCGAATAACGAATTCGCACTTCTGCACATTTTCAGCCTGCCGCGTCAATGACGTTCTAACGAGGCGGTGCCTCAGACCATTCGAGCTGCCGCTCGGAAACGCTCCGTTGTCGCTCCGAAAACTTGACTCAACGTGAACATGTTCCCTGCAATAAGTAGTCTAAGTTATTTACATTGAAGACACCGCCATGTTCTCCGTCGAAACAACTTCGCAACTGATTCATTCCCTTCCAATGCTCGGATTCGGCTTCAGCCCCGGGCCGGGAGAAATGCTTGTTGTGGGAGTCATCGCTTTGCTGCTGTTCGGCAAACGACTTCCCGAAGTGGCTCGAAATCTTGGCAAAGGCCTGTCTGAATTCAAAAAGGGTATGACGGGTTTTCAGGATGAAATCCGCACCGCCACCAAAGACTCAGATCGCAGGATCGACTATTCCGGAAGCAACACTTCGTCATCCGCTAATCGGCCTACGGCAGAAATCGAAGGTGAAGCCGACGATGAATTCAAAGCTCCAAAGTTTGACCTGGAAGACTAAGCGGCAACGTCAAAGACTCATGGGGGCGTTTCCAGAATAACCGTTCTTTCGCACGCTCAACTGAAGCCACGAATTCGCTATTGCGACGTTCGCACCTGTTGTCATTGATCGCAAACAATGCTGCCTGCATCCGACCAAATCCTGAACGTGCTGGCTCGCTATTTTGACGACCCCGCGAAGTGCTCAGCGATCGTGGATGAGCTTTCGCGTTTGTCCGCAACCGCATCATCAACCGCAGAAGTTACTGGTGCCGCGATTGATCTGGCTCGTAAAGAACGTTGTGGTTTCCCCGAAGTGATTTACGGACAGGGAAAGCCAGCACAGCTGATTGTGGAGATTCTGCAGAAGCAACAAGACGCTGGACAGGCCGGATTCGCAACTCGAGTGGACGCTGAGCAGGCAGCACACGTTCTCACAGCTTTGCCGAACGCAATCTATCACCATCGCGCCAAAACACTGCGGCTTCCGTTGCCTGCCGCAGCATCGCAAAAGACCGGTGCACGGCATCCCATTGTGGCGGTTGTGAGTGCCGGCAGCTGCGACTATCCAGTGGCTGCCGAGGCTTTAGAAACGCTGAATTGGATGGGCGTGCCGGCAGTCTTAATCGAAGACGTTGGCGTCGCGGGACCTCAACGATTGCTAAAACATGTTCCGTTACTGCAGCAAATGACAGCCATTGTTTGTGTGGCCGGAATGGAAGCCGCGTTGCCTTCAGTACTTGGCGGACACGTTTCCTGCCCCGTCATTGGAGTACCAACTTCTGTGGGGTATGGAGCGTCGCTTGGCGGAATTACGGCCTTGCTGTCGATGCTCACTTGCTGTGCCTCAAACGTCGTCGCGGTAAATATCGATGCTGGGTTTCGAGGCGGTTATGTTGCCGGAATGATTGCCAGCGGCAATGCCGTTGAAGTGATGAAGCAAAACAGCGAACCGTCTGACAATGACTGACGTTCATACTTCAGCACAGCGATCGTTTAACATGTCGCAGATTCGCGGCAAAGACACGAAGCCCGAACTGATCGTGCGTTCACTGATTCATCAGATGGGATTTCGCTTCCGGCTGCATCGCAAAGACCTGCCGGGCAAACCGGATATCGTATTGCCGCGACATCGCAAGGTTGTCTTCGTGCACGGCTGTTTTTGGCACATGCACCGCTGCCGCTATGGGAAAGTGGTACCTAAAACTAACGCAGAATTCTGGCAGAACAAACGTCAGAGCAACGTCGATCGCGATAAACGGAATCTTAAGAAGCTCAAAGACGAAGGTTGGCAAACACTTGTTATCTGGGAATGCTGGACGCGAGACATTGAGACCCAGGTTCTGCCTCGACTGGAACAGTTTTTCGATTAACCGAATGTCCACGAGAGTCTGTCAATCTATGATGCAGCCAACTTCTAAGTTCAACACTCTCCATCGCCACCATCTGCCGTACCAACCAATTTGCTGTAAGACGACCTCATGAAAAACGAACAAATCGGCGCGATCTTCGATCAACTGGCAGACCTGTTGGAAATTACCGAAGCCAACCCATTTCGCGTCAGAGCCTACCGCAGCGCCAGTCGCACCATTTCCACCACGTCGGAATCGTTTGAATCGATGGTCAAAGATGGAACGGACCTGACGCAGTTCCAAGGCATCGGCAAAGATCTTGCCAGACAAGTTGTGGAGATCATTGAAACCGGCGTTCACAGTCAGTTGGCCGAACTGCAGGCTCAGGTGCCAGCCGGGGTGGTTGACATGCTGAGAATTCCCGGCGTCGGGCCGAAGAAGGTGGCCGTGTTCTTTAACAAGTTGAACCTGACATCGCTGGATGAACTTAAGGCCGCCGCTCAGGCTGGCCAGTTGGCCGCAATGAAGGGTTTCGGCAAGAAGACAGAACAGTCGATTCTGGACAACATCGACATGGCCGCCGAAGCGGGCAAACGCATCTCCATTGCTGCCGCTCGATCAGCTGCAGAAGCTGTAGTGGAAGATCTGCTGAAGCTGGATTCTGTTACTCAGGCTGCCGTCGCCGGAAGCTGCCGCCGTCGCAAAGAATCGTGCGGCGATCTGGACGTGTTGGCGACGTCCAGCGATCCCGATGCCGCCATGGACCGTCTGGCAGCTCACGAACTGGTTGACAGTGTGTTAATGCGAGGTGGCACGAAACAGCGAGTTCGCATGAAGTCTGGTTTGGAACTGGATTTGCGAGTCGTGCCGGACGAATCTTACGGCGCCGCGATGCAGTATTTCACCGGTTCCAAAGAACACAACGTGGTGGTTCGCCAGATGGCCAAAGATCTGGGCCTGAAGGTAAACGAATACGGAGTGTTCCGCGATGAAGAACAGATCGCTGGAGCGACCGAAGAAGACGTTTACGCAGCGTTGGGACTGCCCTGGATTCCGCCGGAACTGCGAGAAAACCGCCTGGAGTTCGACTATGCCACAGCCGGTGAAATGCCTCGGCTGGTGGAAATCGGCGACATCAAAGGCGATCTGCATATGCACACAACCGCATCGGACGGAGCTGCCAGTATTCTGGAAATGGCCGAAGCCGCGAAGCAGCGGGGGCTCAAATACATCGCAATTACCGATCACAGCAAGCGAGTTTCCATGGCGAATGGGCTGGACGCCGCTCGGCTAAGAACTCACTGGGCTGAAATCAAGGAAGCTCGCAAACAGATCAGCGGCATTGAAATTCTGTGCGGAATCGAATGCGACATTCTGGAAGACGCCACGATGGACCTTGACGACGAAGTATTGTCAGAAGCCGACTGGGTTGTGGCCGTGATGCATTACGGACTTCAGCAACCTCGCGAACAGATTATGAAACGCCTGATGACCGCCATCAAGAATCCTCACGTAAACATCATCGGTCATCCCACCGGAAGAATGGTTGGTAAACGCGAAGGAGCGGACATTGACATGACCGAAATGCTGAAAGCAGCCGCTGATCATGGAGTGATGATGGAAATCAACGCTCACTACAAGCGGCTGGACCTTGACGACGTCAACGCCGCCGCCGCGCGAGACCTGGGAATTCCAATTGTCATCAGTACCGATTCGCACAACGTTAACGGCTTTGACGTGCTGACCTACGGAGTCGATCAGGCACGCCGAGCCGGATTAACAAAAGACGATGTCGCCAATACAAAGACGTGGGCCCAGTTTAAAAAGCTGCTGCGATAGCGAAATTAAGTTAACAACCCAAAGTTGCCCTTGCCCGGCAGGAACCGGCCCTACGATAACAGCTATCCGGCGTACTCGGCTGAAAACGCTCTCTTCAACAGATCCCATCACGCCAAGACATCGCCCGCCGGGGCGTCCCGGCTAGGTTGGGATTTCTTCGATTGTTTGGCCGTCGTCGACTTCCAGAGTGCAGTCGGGAAGGCTTTCCAGGAATAGGCGTCCGTAGTATTTGGTGAGGATGCGAGGATCTAAAATGACGACTCGACCGGTGTCTGAACGACTGCGAATAAGCCTGCCGAATCCCTGCTTTAGCTTGATGATGGCTTCCGGCACCTGATATTCCTGAAACGGATTTCCGCCGCGAGCCTTAATTGCATCGACTCGTGCTTCCAGCAGCGGATGATCGGGAACGCTGAAGGGAAGCTTAGTGATGATTACGTTCTGCAGAGCTTCTCCTGGAACATCGACTCCCTGCCAAAAACTGTCGGTTCCAAATAGAACGGCTCGCTCGTCGTTACGAAACCGGTCCAGCATGGCAGTGCGAGGCATGCCTCGGCCCTGGCAATACAGTGTCATGTCGTTGGACGCCAGCCAGCCCTGCAGTCGTTCGGCACAAAACATCATCATGCCGTAGCTGGTGAACAGCACGAACGCACGGCCTTCGGTTTCCAGCAGGTGGCGTTGAATTCGGTTGCAGCATTCCTGCTGGAAGTCTCGCGATTGCGTCGACGGATCCGGCATGTTTTTAGAAAGAATCAGTCGAGCCTGCTTTTTGTAGTCAAACGGGCTACCCTGACGAATGTCCTTGCCGTCGGTCACGCCGATGCGATTTCTGAAGAAGCGAAAGTCCTTTGCTCCGACGGCCAGGGTGGCACTTGTAAGAATGACGCTGGATACTTTATTGAACAACTGATCCTGCAGAATCGGCCCGACTTCAATGGGAGCACTCAACAGGTTGAGTCGCGACTGCTGAGCACCGGAACGTTCCAGCCAGTAGACATAGTCTGCATTTGTCTGCTGACACCAGTTGGAAAGACTTTCCGCCAGCCCCTGACATCGTGCCGCGGCGGACTTTAATTCTACCTTGTCGCTTTCGCTGGCCAGTCTGTCGGCGTGCATTTCTATCTGACTGGACAAGTCGTACAACGCGGGAGTAACCGTGTTGGTGATGTCGATGGGAGAATCCAGTCGTCCGTTGCTGCGGCCGAAGCGTCGAACCCAATCATCAAGAGCCAGAAAGAAGTCGCGGCACAGGTGACGAATTGTCATTACTTGCCGTTGAGAACGTTCCATCTTGTGAACCAGCAGCAGTCCTTTCTGAGACCGATCGTTGTACAGTTTGTTCAGCTGATAGTCGATCTGCCCTTCTGAAAGACGAATTCCCAGGTGATCGGCGGCGACTGCTTCGACCGTGTGAGCTTCATCAAAGATTACGGTGTCATAATCAGGCAGAAGAGAAGCGCCGTCTCTGCGTAGAGCCAGATCGGAAAAGAACAAAGCGTGATTCACGACCAGCAGGTCAGCGTTCCAGACTCGTCGGCGAGCTCGATAATAGAAACAGTCATCGTGGTTGGGACACTTCTTGCCCATGCAGTCGCCATGGTCGCTTTGCACTTCGTCCCAAACGGGCGAAAGCGGTTGAAACGGAAGATCTGATCGACTGCCATCGGTTGTGTTTTGGGCCCAACTGGAAATTTGAGCAAGTTGCCGCTGTCCGTCGGCTTCAAAGATCATTTTCTGCGAGGCACGTTGCAGGGCTTTGCCGGCTCGACGAAGACTCATGTAGTTGCTGCGCCCCTTCACCAGCACAGCCGAAAATTCCACAGGCAACACGGCCTGCAGAAACGGGATGTCGGTATTGATCAGCTGTTCCTGAAGGCTGATCGTGTGAGTTGATACGATAATGCGTTTGCACTTGTCATCTTTGGTTCTTCGTTGTCGCGCAGCCAGAATTGCGGGAACCAAATAGGCAAAGCTTTTGCCGACTCCTGTTCCCGCTTCTGCAACCAGGTGCTCTTTGTTGCCAATGGCCGCTTCTACGGCGTTGGCCAAAGCTAATTGTTCCGGCCGCGATTCGTAGGATTTTAGCCGCCGGGCAATACTGCCGCCGTCGCCAATAACCTGTTCAGCTCGAATTACTTCGTCGCTCATTCGTTACCGATTTCCGATCCCGTCGTGTTGTTTGATAAGACCGTCTCTCATATCGGTGACTGTAGTCGCGACATTTCCGGCTGTAATTGAACTGTGCTTTTGAATCGAGACAAAGGCAATTGAATTTCTAACGGCCCTGTTGTTGCAGGACTGAACAATACGTTCGCTAAGTCGAGCTTCAAATAATTCGCTGGGTTCCAATGAAGCTTCTGACACCAGTTCACGCACGCCATCGGAATCCATGAAACTGCCTGACGCAGAATCCAGATTCGAAATCGCATTCGTGAACACCAGCAATCGATCACCTTGATTCAACACAAGATCCATCTGGTAATGGCCGTCAGCCGACGGCGCAGCGGCCATGAACTCCTTTACCAAACCGGACTGCGTATTTCCGCTGACTCGCGGCCCCGAATATTCGGACGTATCAAGCGTGGACAGGCAACTGTTGCTGATGACGTTCACACAGAAGTCGCCAGCCATCGCCACAGAAACGGTTGAAGACTCAGGATCCAGAACAATCACGGCCACCGACAGTTCGACGGCAATGCTGGCTCGTCGCAGGTGCATTGAAATTTGAGCATTTGACAACGCTTCGCCTGCCGAATACGTCGTGCACAAAGATTCGGCAAGCATTCGAAACACCAACGTGACTGAACATTCCGAATTCGGCCGCTGTTTAAATGCATCACATAAAACACAGGCAACCCGGCCATCCGGGATCCGAACATAGTCGACAAACTCTGTGGCCTTAGCGTGCCCCCCAAGCCGCTGATGCATAAGTCGGTACCCCGACATCGCCGGCGCAGAAATCGATTCAAGCAGCAATCGCTGACGTTCTGATTCGATCGCCAATTGCCGTTTGACGTCTTTAACTACTCGCACTTCAATATCTTCAGCCTGCTCCACAGCCGCTGAAATTACGTGAGTAAGAATGACAAGAAGTTCCAGGTGATTCTTGGTAAGTGGCTGTTTTACGTTGCTGGTATCCATCTGCAACACGGCAAAGCAGCGTCCCAATAGTCCGGCTAACGGAGCAGCCAATACGATTCTAACTGCGTCGGTATGAAGCTCCGGAATGCTGGAAGATTTCCGACGACTGTGATCCATAAACAGCAGGGCTTCCGATGTCTGCATGGTTGTTCGCACGACAGGAAGACAAATTTCAACGACCTGTCCAGGCAATCGCGACACAGCCGCCACAACTCTGACACCGTCACCGCTTTCGTCACGCATCACCAAAGAGATACGTTCGGCTGGTGGAAATGTGTCGAACAGAAACTGCAGACAGCGAGCAATGACTTCTTCGGTACGGTTGGTTCGCCTTAACGCATGCAGCAGACGCAGTGAGTGATTTAGTTTTTGCGTCGATTCGCTGGTGACCGGCCACGCTGCCCCGCCATCGCTGACCGCGATGCGAGCCTGAACGCAACTGGCGTCGATCGGATCGGAACCGAGTTCTTCGCTGGAAATAATGTCTCCATAGCCGACGGTCTGGCGACGCACGGAATCGTCGTCGCCATCATCATCGCCGTTCATGGTTTTGGAGACTTTGATGACCTCAGCGCGGATCCCCCAGCTGCCTGAGAATTCCGAAAGTGAGTCACGTGTCAAAAACACGTAGCGAAGATTCGAAACCTCAATACGATCGCCATCAAACAGCATCGTCTTCACTCGCAGAGGTTTGCCGTTTAAGACAGTGCCGTTGCGACTTTGCAGGTCTTCGATAAAAAAATGGCTGCCGTCGTGAAGAATCTGAAAATGCCGACGACTGACCGGCAACGCATTAACAACAATATCGCAGTCTTCGTGCCTGCCAAAGACGTTCGTCTCGCTGGACACGGGAAACTCCGTGTGAGGCTCTTTGCACGAAATATGTTTGAGAACTGCCATATTGAACTCGCGAACACACTGCCTTTGCACCGCCATGCAACACCGGCGCAATCGGTACTAATAAGCTTCAGTGTAGGCGTTTTTGCTCGGCGTTTACAGCGTGAGGTCCGTCTTCCACCCATTTGGTGACAGCCAGCAACAATCGCGGCCAAACAATCTACGACATCTCAACGCATGTGAATAAGAAGGCAATTTTCCCGTGCCATACGCACAACCAGCAATCTATCGCCATCAGAACGGGAATCCGTTATCGTTCGCCGTCATGCAAACACGTACGTTTCCAAATTTGAAGTTTCAGGGACAGCTGCAACCATCACAACAGGACGTCGCACAGATCGCTCGCGCAAAGCTGGAATCGGGGCAACGGAAACTGCACATCGTGGCTCCACCGGGGTCCGGCAAAACAGTGCTGGGATTGTTCCTGTGGGCCGAATGCGTTCGAACGCCCGCACTTGTGCTATCGCCGAATTCAGCCGTTCAAGCTCAGTGGGCTTCTCGCGTCAGCCTGTTTCGCGAAGACGCCACATCTCCGTTTGACGACCAGCCAGAAGATTCCAACGATCGCAGTCTTGTCAGCACGTCGCCGCTGTCGCCGGGACTTCTCACTTCGCTCACCTATCAAAGTATCACACTGCCAGCTCGCGGCTGCGACGACACAGATCTTGCGGCCACCGCGTTGTGGGTTGAACGACTGATCGATCAGGAACACGCAGACAGTCCAGAAGCCGCCAACGAATGGATCAACGATCTTAAACAACGCAATCCGAACTACTTCAACACTCGACTTGCCGGATGGCGAAAGCAAGCTCGCGAACAGCAAGCGTTTGATGGGCAGGCTCTGGATATGCTGAACAGTTCGTCCATGGACGCGTTGCTGCGGTTGAAAGACGCGGGAGTCGGGCTGATCATCCTTGACGAATGCCACCATCTGATGGGGCACTGGGGAAGAATTCTGGCAGCGGCCAACGAGATTCTTGATAACCCGGTCATCGTTGGACTAACCGCAACTCCACCTGATAGAGACGGCCAGAAAGCGGACGACATTCTGCGTTACGACGACTACTTCGGCCCCATCGATTACGAAGTGCCGGTTCCCGCCGTTGTGCGAGACGGCTTTCTGGCTCCTTACCAGGACCTTGTGTGGTTCACCAAACCAACCGAGCAGGAACTGGCATTTGTATCCGAAGTGGATCGCAATTTTCGGAAACTGCTGGACGCCCTGTGCCAGCCAAAAAACGCCGTCAAAAACAACGCTGTCCCCGCCTTGCCGGATTGGCTTTATCAAACTCTGGATCGACTTGAACTTCCCGCTGCAACCTGCAAAACATGGAAAGAGTTTCAGCGCCGCGATCCTGATTTCGCAGAAGCGGCTCGAGTATTCCTGAACGCCAGCGATCGTGAACTGCCGAAAAACGTTCCCGCTGTGGGCGGCTTTTTCGAACGCCTTGTGCTACGCCGTTCGCAGACGCTGGCCGACCTTCCGTCAGACGTTTTGAAAACCGTGCTGGATCGCTATATCCGTCACGGCCTGCGTCGCAGTTCAGCCGCAGAAGACGCGGTTCTTTGCGAACAGGCAATTGATCGGTTGCGACTGTTGGGAGTGCAAATTACTGAAACCGGTTCTCAAGCGTGTGCGTCACCCGTCACGCGAATTCTGGGCTACACGCACAACAAGGTGAAAGCGTTAGTTCCCATTCTGGAATGTGAACTTGAACAGCTGGACGAACACCTGCGAGCAGTCGTCATCACGGACTACGAAAAAGCGTCCGCCGTTTCCACAGACGTGGCTCACGTGTTAAACGAAGAAGCCGGTGGAGCTGTCGCCGCGTTTCGTGAACTGGTTGATCACCCGGTCACGAACACTCTTGATCCCATCCTGCTTACGGGCAGCACAATCTTAATCGACCACGACATGGCAGAACTGTTTCTGTCGGCCGCGCAACACTGGCTACAGCAAAACAGCTTCAACGTTCAACTGGAACTTGTTGACGAACGCACGTTTCATGTTGTGCGAGGTTCCGGAACAGACTGGTGCCCCAGAGTCTACATACAAATGGTGACTCAGCTGTTTCAGGATGGCATCACCCGTTGTTTGGTTGGCACCCGAGGATTGTTAGGCGAAGGCTGGGACGCCAACAAAATTAACGTATTGGTCGATTTAACCACCGTTTCGACGTCAATGACAGTGAATCAACTGCGAGGACGTTCGATTCGGCTTGATCCGCAGCAACCAGAAAAGCTGGCCAACAATTGGGATGTCGTGTGTATTGCTCCGGATTTTGCCAGAGGACTCGACGACTATCACCGTTTCTGCAAAAAGCACCGCACCATTTTTGGAGTCACCGACGATGGAGCCATTGAAAAAGGCGTCGGGCACGTCCATGCGGCTCTTTCTGAAGCCAACCCGGACGACCTGCACCGAGCGTCCGATTCAATCAATCGCGATATGCTGAAGCGAGCGGCAAATCGCGACGCTGCTCGAGAGCTCTGGAAGATTGGAATCCCCTATTCAGGCGACTCCACAACGGCGATTGAACTGAAGGTCGAAAAGAAGGGCATCGGCAAGGGGTTAGTGCCATCCAGTAAAGCAGCCGCAGAATTCTGGACGCCACTAAGCTTATCGACCGCGCTGGCAGAGTCCGTATTGGAAACGCTGTTTGAAACCGAACAACTTAGTGGAGCACAGCAGCTTAACTGGGCAGAACGCAGCGGCGGTTATATCCGCTTTTACCTGAAACATGCGACCGACGCAGAAAATAAGCTGTTTACGTCAAGCCTGTACGAACTGTGTTCACCGTTCCAGCGTCCTCGTTACATCATCCCCTTTTCCGTCAATCACATCACACAGAAGCGTCTAACCGGGTGGATGCCAAAGCTGTTTGGCAAGATGTTTCAGGAAAAAGAATCCACGCTTATTCGGTATCACGCAATTCCGTCTGCTCTGTCTCGAAACAAAGATATCGTTGATATTTTTCAAAGTCACTGGAACGACAAAGTCAGCACAGGCGCCGCCGTTTACACTCAGCAGGGCGATGGTCAGGAAACGCTGAACACCGTAAAGAATGAAAATCGCATGCCGAACTCTTTACCGCATATTCGAGACTGTTTTATGTGACGGTGAATCGTCCGCCGTTCACCCCGCCGCCAGTGGCAAAGAAACAGCCTGACAGGCAGTCAAAAACCTGGCAGCTGGCCACGTGTTAATCGAACGCACGTTTCAGTCACGTCGATAACCATTCAAACATCACTCCAGAATGCAGACACTCAACAGCAACATGTCCCTTATCGATCAGCTTCACAACATCGCTCGCAACGGCCAGCTTAAATTTGCAGACATTGAATTCGGCACTTGTGCCAACTTTAGTGCCACCCGGTTTTCCGCTGACGCGGAAGAGGCCACAACGTCGCCAGCGGCAGATCGCCGATACCTGGTGGCGTCCATCACCAAACCTCTGATCGCAATGGCCGTACTGAAACTGGCCGGCGAAGGACTGGTCAGTCTGTCGGATCGCATCGGTTCCGTATTGCCGGATTTTTCCAGGGCCGCGTACCGACGAATCACCGTGCGTCATCTGCTGACGCACACATCCGGCTTTCCGGACATGCTGCCCAATAATCGTGAACTTCGAGCGGCACATGCTTCTGTGCACGTGTTTCGCAAAGAAGCGGCTTCCGCTGAATTGGAGTTTGCCACAGGCACGGAGTGTCGGTATTCCAGCGTCGGTTACCTGATTCTGGGCGAACTGATCCAGCAACTGACAAACGTCTCAGCGGGTGAATATCTTAGACGCCAGATCTTCGAACCCTGCGGGATGGTCAACACGTGGCTTGGGCTGAATGACGAACAGGCCACAACCGTTCTACCGACACTGTTGCCGTGCGAACTTCCCATCTGGCAACCGGACGCTGAAGACTGGGGCTGGAATAGTCGTTACTGGCGGATGTTGGGAGCCGCATGGGGTGGGATGGTGTCGACGGCAGAAGATCTGGGCAAACTGGCCCGCATGCTGTTGTCTGATGGACAAAGCGAACTGGAGCAACCGGTGCTGCATCCGGAATTGATTCGAGCGTCTTTCGAAAATCAGCTGTTGCCGATGGCAGTCGATCCAATCTTTGCCGGAAACCGGCGTCCATGGGGTTTCGGCTGGCGTCGCCAATGGGCGGCTCACCACGCATCTTTCGGCGACTTTGTATCCAACGATACCGTCGGCCACTGGGGAGCCACCGGCACATTGATGTGGATGGACCTGACCTCACGCCGCTACGCCGTGTTTCTAACAACCACGCCGTACGAAACCAGTCAGTCACCCATTCAGCGCATGTCCAACCTGGTCGCCTTGGAAACGTAGCAGCATTCAAAAACGTAGGGCCGGTTCCTACCGGCCGAGTTTTCGACTTGGTTGCACGTTTGACTCGGCCAATGGGAACCGGCCCTACGGTGACTTATGGTGACAGAAGCGTCCAGAAGTGTGGGCCAAATACAAACAAGGCCACAACAGCTGCGGCGATTGCAGAAAGCAATACGCCGCCAGCAGCCACGTCTTTGGCGTTTTTAGCAAGTTCGTGTTGTTCAGGGCTGGCCAAATCAACAGCGAATTCAATCGCCGTGTTCAAGGCTTCAGCAGCCAACACCAGCCCTATCGACAGTGTCAGCAGGCACCATTCGGTCTTTGTCACGCCAAAGGCAAAGCCGCAAATAATCACCAGCACCGTGGCCAGCAGGTGAATTTTTGCATTTGTTTGAGTCTTCAGTAACGTGACAACGCCACGTCCTGCGTAGACAAAACTGGCGATACGTTTTTTTAACACGATAACTCGCCCTTCAAACCGTCGCCCGCCTTAACCTTAGTTCAGCATCAACGACACAGCTCAGTCATCGGGTCGTGGATCCTGTCAAAGATCCACGACCTGAAATCCTAACAAGGGCTTCGCCCTTGACCCAGTGGCGTGGAATGCGGCAAGACATGGAACACTCGAATCGCCAAACCGCTCCGTTGTCGCTGCGAACAACATGCGCGCACCGTGCGCCCATCATTTTAAGTAAGACTCTAACTCTTAGCGTTGCCGCGTGCGGCTGATTGAGACAACAGCAACATTAACGTGTCATTGAACCTGCCGCCGCCCAGTTAAAGTCTTACATGAAAATGAGGAACGCACTCCGATGGCCTGACTCTCGCAGCGACAACGGAGCGGCTCGGCGATGAAAACGTTCCACGCCTTGCGGCCGTCTACGCCAATGGGCAAGGACTTCACCCGCGTCAGGCGTCTTTTACAACCGGGTTTCGAAGCGTGCCGATGCCCGCGATGGTAATGGAAACGGAATCTCCGTTTTCCAAAGTGAAATTGTCGTCCGGAACAATTCCAGTGCCGGTCATCAAGAACGCGCCATTGGGGAACTCACTTTCGGTGTACAGCCATTTTGCAAGATCGTCGAATGTTCGGTGCAACTGTCCCAGATCGGTCGTGCCCTTGAAGACTTCCTGGTCAGCTCGATAAATGATCAGTTCAATTGCTGTATCTTTCAAATTAACCGGCTCATCAGCAAGTAATATGCATGGCCCCAAACCGGCACATTGGCGATAAACCTTAGCCTGTGGCAGGTAAAGTGGATTCTCGCCCTCGATGTCTCGTGCAGACATGTCGTTGCCGATGGTATAGCCCACGATCTTTCCGGCGGGATTGATGACCAGCGTGAATTCGGGTTCAGGAACAGACCACTTGCTGTCTTTTCGAACTCGAACAGGTTGGCCAGGCCCGGAAACTCGATTGGCGGTCGCCTTCATGAACAGTTCAGGGCGATCGGCGTTGTAAACTTTGTCGTAGTGAGACGCACCGCTTTCGGATTCTTCCATCCGAGCAACCTGGCTGCGTTTGTAGGTGACACCGGCTGCCCAGACTTCCTGGCTGTCGATCGGTGCCAGCAGTTCAACTTCTTCGATGGCAATTGGCTGAGTGTCTGGACGCAGCAGAAAGCGAGCCAGGCCAGCGGGATCTTCTGAATGCAGCACATCGCTTAGCGAATGACAGTTGCTGACTTGAGTCAGATCCAGCGGCTGAACAGTGTTGGGATGCACGGCGGCGACGGTTTGAGTGCCATCAGCAAGGCGGATTCTAGCCAGTTTCACGATTGCGATTGTCCTGAAAGGTGCAGTAAAAGGAGTAAACAAATCACAGAACAGACTGCCGCAACGCTGCTAACGCCGCAGAAAAGTCCTGCGGTAATGGTGCTTCAAATGTCATCTCTTTTCCACTCACTGGGTGGGAAAAAGTGATACGAAAAGCGTGCAAAGCCTGCCGAGCAATCAAAGTTTCACCTTCCAGTGGCTTGCCAATGATATGGCCGGTGGTGAAGTGATCTTCTCCAATATAAAGTCGGTCGGCCACAATCGGACTACCAATATGCTGCATGTGAACACGCAACTGGTGAGTTCGCCCGGTATGCGGATGCAACTCCATATAGGCATAACGACCGAATCGCTCCAACGTTTGATAAAACGTAACAGCTTCTCGCGAACGTCCACCTGGGGGACACACGGTCATCTTTTCACGCGTTCGTGCTGACACGCAAACGTGTGTCTTGATGAAGTCCGCGTTCAGTTCAGGAACCCCGCGAACAATGGCTCGGTAAACTTTTTTGACTTCTCGGTTTTCAAACTGACGACTGATCTTCTGATGAACCTGATTGTCGCGAGCGATCAAGATCACTCCCGTTGTATCGCGGTCCAGCCGGTGTACGATTCCCGGCCGATGTCGCCCACCAACGTCGCTTAGTCTGTCGAAATGAAACTGCAACGCTGCGGCCAATGTGCCGGAATAGCTGCCTTTTCCGGGATGAACGACCATGTTCGGCGGTTTGTTAACCACCACTAAAGCATCGTCCTCGTAGATGATATCCAGAGGCACGTCTTCCGGAAGGAAGTGACGTTCTTCCGCCGCTTCCAACGCCATGTGAATTCGGTCGTTGACACGCAATCGGCGAGACGGCTTGACGGTGAGACCGTTTAAGGTGACCTGCCCGGATTCAATCGCACGCTGAAGTTGAGCTCGACTATGATTCCCGAACAGGCGGCTGAGATAATGATCCAGCCGCCATCCATGAGCGCGGGCTTCCACCGTCAGATCGACCGGCTGCGTAACACTACCAATATCGGATTCGGTACTATCAACAGAGGCGTCATCGTCAATGGCGTCCGCAAGTTCATCGTCCGGCCGCTCAGAAGAGCGATCGTGATTCGTCACTTTGGCGAATCCCCGGCAGCCGCGTCTGCCTGAGGCTCCGTTGCAGGAGCTTCAGCAGCAGGAGCTTCCGTCTTCGGCTCTGCAGCAGGGGGTTCCGTTGCTGGAGTTTCTACCTTGGGCTCTGCAGCAGGAGTTTCCTTAGCAGGCTCAGCCGTGGGTTCCGCAGGCTTGGCCGCAGCTTCCGGCTTGGCTTCTTCCACTTTGACGGGTTCAGCAGGCGTTTCAGCAGCTGGCGTCGCAGGCTTTTCGTCAGCTGGCTTGGCCTCTTCAGTCTTGCCTTCTGAGCCTTCCGCTGGCTTTTCTTCTCCAGTGACTGATTCCGGAGTCTGCACGCCAGGAATCGTCAGGCCCATGCTATCCAGGTCTGGAACATCTGGCACGTTTGGTTGTCCGGGAGCAAGTCCGGGATCCGCCGGTGTTGGGTTTTGAGCCTGAAACCATGCATAGAAGGCCTTACTTTTGTCGGTGCTCAGTTCTTTAACGCGAGCTTCAGCGTGTTCCTTAACGATCGTTTTTTCGTATTCGTTCAGTATTCGCTGCCACGCATCAACGGCTGTTTTCGTGGCTTCTTCGCTGCCGTCGGACTTTGTTTCAGCAATGCGAGCCAAACCGATCAGTACTCGTTCGCGAACCTGATCGTCCAGCCCCGAACGTTCGATTAGCACCTGAAAAGCAGTGTCTGACTGTTCCAGCAAAGACTTGCCTTCAGGACGATTGGTAAACATGTTGGTCACGGCATCGTCCAGCAGGCGTTCCGCCTGACGCAACTTCGCCCACGTGCCGATGGCGGTATCCGGATACGCATCAGCAACGTCACGGTATTCTTCAGGTGTGCGAGCCAACAGCAGATCGCGAGAAGCTTCCACGTTGGCGGGCGGCGTTCGATTCACGTAAACGTAGATTGCGGCAATGGCCATAAAGGCAGCCATCGCGTAAATCAAAACCGTACCGTTTTCCTGAAACCATGGTTTGCTGTTTAGAAGCAGCTTTTCCAACTCTGTTCGTTCGTCGTGATGCGGTGACGTCTCATGTTCCGACATGCTACTGATTTTCGTGTTATCTAAAGCGTGCTTTGTAAATCGTTGGGGCAACCAAACATTTCAAAAAAATGTCCAGCCCGTGTGCGTTGGATCGGAAGTATAAGACTCGTATGGATTTGCGGTCAAGCTGTGCTGGCAGATCCGTCTCAGTTTGCCAAGGACGCAATTCCGACTTCACAAGAAGGCAATCCAAAAAGCGACTGACCGCCGCAGTCCATTGGCTTTACCGACTGAAAAGGGCCGCACGCGATGCCCCGTTGCAGAAAATCAACATGGAAATTAACCGATTCGCCAGATTGAAGGCCCCTAAACGCTGTTTTGGTGAGCTAGCGTATCCACGGAAGCATGATCCGACGCCTTCCAGCAGAACTGGCCGGGCAAGTCAGTGAACGACACGTTTGCTTCAAGATTGCTTCGCCGGATGGCGGATTTGACGTGTTTTGAAATTGACGACGTGTTGAAGTTTGAGGATTGGGGTTTGCGAAATATGAACATCAGGACGACTCACGCACTTCTTGCGATTTGCATTGTCTGCAGCGCATGGTCAACAGCCGTGGCTCAGCGAGGATCTGGTGGTCAGGATTCCGTCAAGCCGTTTCAATCTGACTTGTGGCAACTGGAATACCGCGAAGACGACGACGAACGCAGAAATCAAAACCGAACGGGCAAGGGCAAAAAAGACAGGCCTGCCACCGTTTCTCTGCAGGGCCTTCACAAAAACGACGGTCGAGGCAGTCTTTCAGCACCAATGATCTCAGACGAAGAAGAGCTGGAAAAACTGCAGCAGGACACTCCATTCGACGAATGGGAAGTTGATGCCTCATTGGTGGCCGAACGTGAAAAAGGCGTCTACCACAACGAAACCAGCGTCTGGCAACTAAGCCGTGCGACTGCCGGACGCGGAGCCGTAGAAGCCGAAATGAACGGCGGGCCCACCTTAACCACGTTTTTAGTCGGAATTGTGGCGTGCATCGTCATGACAGGAGCGATCTTTTCAGGCAAATCTTAGGGGCAGAAGTTCACAACGAAACCATTTCCGATCTTGCTTGCGTAACCTGCGATCCGCGAACCTTTCCACACAGCCGCCGCGCGGGCAAATTGATTCCAGCCGTCGGCTTTCGCCTTCGTGACGCCCCGAAGCACCTCAAACAGCACGCTGCAGGCCGCAAAACCGAAGCAAGGGGCACTGTTTACGGAATTGAACGCTTTTCCTTCATCGGACTGGTTGCCTAAATCTGGTGGCTTATGTCTGTGAAGGCTTTAGATTTTTGTTGCTAACCTGTGAAAATCAGCGATAAACTGACGTAAGGCTTTAACCAAATCGCGTTTGTGTACCCGGACCTCGGCCCCAAAGCGGCTTTTTGTGGCCCAATTTAACCGGTAATCCATACAGGAGTTCAGTTCTATGCGTCTGCAATTTTCAGCAATCCGCTTCCTTGCATTGGCTATCGCCGGGCTTGGGCTACTGACCTCGACTTCACAGGCAGAATCGAAAAGCGAGCGAAATAATTCTCGCCCAATCACCAAACTGCAATATGATCCGGGGGCTGAATCCGTTGAGCTATTCAAGGGAATGGAAGAAGGACTGCTGGAAACCAAGGTCATCGCCAATGGCCCAATGGGCGGCAACTTGCTGATCACCAACAATTCGGACCAACCACTTACAGTTGAAATGCCACAAGCCTTCGTAACCGTTCAGGTTCTGAAGCAATTTGGAGGCATGGGTGGTGGAGGCTTAGGTGGAGGCGGCTTCGGCGGTGGTGGCATGGGCGGCGGAATGGGTGGTCAAGGCGGCGGAGGCCAGCAGAATCAGGGCGGAGGTCTTGGTGGCGGTCAAGGCGGCGGTGGCTTAGGCGGCGGTGGCATGGGTGGAGGTATGGGCGGTCAAGGCGGTGGAGCTGGATTCTTTTCGATTCCACCGGAAAAGACTGTTCGACTGCCTTACGTTTCAGTGTGCCTTGAGCACGGTAAAGCAGACCCAACTCCACGAGCGAACTACAAAATCGTTCCAGTTGATGAATACACCAAAGATCCTGTTCTTCAGGAGTTGATCACAATGGTCGGAACCGGTCGCCTTCCGGCTCAGGGAGCTCAGGCAGCTGTTTGGACTCGCACCGACAACATGAGCTGGCAGGAACTGTCTCAGAAATTTTCGTACAACGCATTGGGAGCCAAAATCCCATACTTCAGTGGAGTACAACTGCAGACCGCTCAAACAATCGTGGCCACAGCAGAAGGTCGCGTTCGCGAGAAGGCTGAAAATGCCGGCAAGTCAGCCGACGAAACAACTCCCGTTCGCAGCCGAACGCGATAGGTTTCCATCAGCTTTGTGATACGAAAAATCTGAAAGGGAGATCGGAGAATATCCGGTCTCCCTTTTTCGTTGCCTGCTTCGACCTTCGCCAGTATCAGAGCGGTGGGTGGTTGGCAACAGCGTGAGCGGCATTAGCGTGACGTTCCAAACTGCTTCACTGGGAATGCCACACATCGCTGACCAGCGGCGTTTCTGTCGCGTTGCAAGAATGCGATTTAATCGATCAGCTTTGCGGCCTGGTCTGCGACCACGGATTAAACAATCACGCGAAGTGCGAACGGCAGCCGCATCTTTCAGGCCAGGCGCGTCAAGGTTTCAGGCCAACGCGTCTAACGCCAGCATGGTCATACCTTCCGACGTTTCTATCCACAGAAAACCGGCACTCATGCCATCGCGATTCATTCATCGAATATCTCGAGCCACCGCGAAAATCACATCTTCACTCGGGACCGCTTTTGCAGTCCATTCCAGCTTAACATAGCGTCCATGCGACGTTCGGTAGCGGTTGGCGAATCGCACGACGGGTCGACCTTCTCCCAAAGTCTGCATGATGTTTTGTGTTTGGGCGATGTCTTCGGAATGAACGAAATCCATAAACGGACGTGCCAGCAACTCGGCTTCTGTGTAACCAAGCACTCGCGAAAAATTAGAATTGATCCTTCGGAAGAAGCCATCGAAGTCGGCAATGCAGAACAGATCCAGTGACAATTCGAAAAAGCGATCCATATCATTTTCAGCGCGTTGCAATGCGGACTCTCTGTAGTCTGACACCGCCGCGACGATTTCGCCGGCATCCCGCGGTCTGTCCTTTCGGCTGGGAGCAAGGCAGCGTTTGGTCAGACGAATCAGTGCGCGATCGGTGTCACACAGTTCCAGCCTGTCAAGCAGATCGCCCGTACAACCTCGCAACGCTTTACGGTGCACCTGACCGACATTCTTGCCGGAATAAGGTGCCTGTCCGGTCAGCACTTCGCACAACAATGCTCCAAGTCCGAAAACATCGGCACGGGCATCAAGGCTCTCTCCGCGAGCCTGTTCGGGAGACATATACTCAGGTGTGCCAGCGATTGGATATCGTTCAGGTGCTGCAAATTCCGAGCAGTTGTCGCGAGCTGAGGATTCGAATCTTGCCAACCCCCAGTCCATCACATAGACCTCGCCAAAATCACCGACCATGATGTTGGCCGGCTTTAGATCCAAATGAATCACCGAACGCGAATGTGCGAATGCCATTGTTTCCGCGATGTCGGCGAAAATGCCGATTAGCTGAGCCGCCGTACAATCGCCCTGTTGAAGGATTTGCTCCAGGGTCTCCCCTGAAATCAACTTCATCACATGATACGGGTGCCCCTCTGTCGTTGTTCCGCAATCGTAAATGGGAGCGATGCCTGGATGAGAAAGATAGCTCAGAACCCTGGCTTCGTTTGCATACGCTGCCAAAGCATTAGGCCTCTGCGTTGAATCGACACGCAAGACTTTAATCACCACATCGCGAGCCCGAAAGACGGAGCCCATACCTCCCTGATCCAGGAGGTTGATTAACTGGTACCTTGAGTTGTCCTGCAGCGTTGGGGGAACGGATAATTCAGGAGCAGTGTCGTGCTGCCAAACGTGCGTGACCGCGTGAATTTGTGATTCGCCCTTGCGCCGTGATTCAGGCTCAACTGGATTGACGTCTTCGTTCATCTTGACACCCCGGGTAAGGTGGAAGTTGCACCGTCATTCTATCGTTGCTGGTTTAAAGTCACAGAACAAATCGTCAGCGCGCGGTACTTCCGTATAATTCGCAATAACACTTGTACACTCCCAAGGCCGCTCTGTGCCAGGCGTTGGCGCCCAACAAGGAGATCAAACCAAGCACAAATTCCAGATTGAATACAGCGGCCACGAAGGTTTGACCGCCGCCGCGAAATTGTTACGACATGCCGCGTCGAAAGATGCAGCAAAGAATCAGCAGGTTTCGATCTCAACGGCAGTCTGCGGGATGACCTTTCATGCGATCTGGTGTTGGGCTGACCGAAGCGAAGGAGCCCCCGGGGTTTCGCTCGCAAGCTCGCTTTAACCCCGGTCCCATCGCGTTCCCATTTCGACAAGCATCTATTTAGCAGGCTGGTAGCCCCGTAAATTTGCGGTGCATCCTTAGAACCGTGGTGGCCAGCCGATTTCTGTGGCTGATAATTCGCCGTCGCTGTTGGCATCCAGCTTTTGCAATCTGGATTCGGCTTTTGTGATTTCGTCGGGCGAAAGCTTGCCGTCATTGTTTTCATCAATCGCAGTCAACAGAGCAAATGCAGGCGGGCCTGGCATTCCGCCGGGGCCCATTCCGCCGGGGCCACCTGGTCCACCGAAGCCTGGAGGCCCACCGCCTGGCCCGCCGCCTGGCCCGCCGAAACCGCCGCTGTTTGCCGGTCTTCGTTCAGCGGCGGTTTCTGAATACACCCATGGGCGAGCCTGCTTGATGACAACCAGGTTGTTTTTGTCGATCTTGAATTCAATCTCCATGGCGAAGTCGGCTGCTTCGGGATCTTTACCGTAAAGTCTTGCAAAGTGACCATGAATCTGGCCCAGACAGCGACGCATCAGATCCAGTTGCTCGTCAGACATCAGCAGCTTGCCATCAACCGACCGGCTGGACGTACGCATGACCTGTACTCGACCGGTGTCCGTCCAATCCAGCAGCAGTTCTTCCGGGAACGACAGCTCATCAGGATTGGTGACAAGGTCTTCGCCTTCCTGAGTGTTCAGATAGTAGTTGCCGGTAGTTCCGTACAGCACGTCATCGGTGACGGCAACGCCATTCGCCAGTTCTCCCTTAAAGTTGGGGTGTACCAGCACACCCATCGCTGCTGCCAGATGATCAACTCGATAAAATTCTCGTTCGTCGAATGCTCGGTAATTCCATAAACTGGCGTACACCTGCTTCATCGTTTCCGACAGATGTCCTTCATCTTTTTTGTGAGTAAACGAATCGTACAATCCAGCTCCACTAAAACCGGGCAGGTCTTCGTTATTGGTGCTGGACCGGCAACGCAATGAAGTAACTGGTTCGAACTGCCGTTGCAGATTTCCAAACGCGGTCAGCATCCATTCGGGCATTTTGCCTTTCTTAATCAGGGACCGAAACTTTTTCAGTTCCGCTTCCTGAACTTCGGGACTGTTCTGGAATTCCGAATTGTCAAGCAGCTTTGACGCGTATTCATAGAAGCCGTTGTGCTTCATGAATTCGTCGTAGAAGTAAAACGGAACCGCATGCCCATCGGGAACGACGTCCTTTACCAGTTTGAATTGGCGCATCGCTGCAATGTTGGCAGCTTTAACGCCGACCTGAGTTGATTGTTCAAATGCAATTGCATCCAGCGGGCGAATTTCTTTGGCGGTCAGATCTCGTTCTGGAATCTGCGTCTTTGTCGGACGGATTTTCGCAAAGTGCTTTTCAACTTCCGCTTCCGTGGCTTCTCTGATTTCAAAGCCATCGCGAGTCACTTCATACGCAACCTGGCGCCCGACTAATGCAGCGATCTGCGGATTCGTCGTGGCGTCGGCGATGAATGCGTTTGGCACTTTATCCTGAACGGCTCGCAGATTAACGTGCGACAGGGGAGTTTGACGCACTTCGGTGATGATGCCCGCCACGCGAGGCATTTCGTTGGGTAGCGAGCGATACAGAACCACGTCACGCGGGCTCGGTCGTTCGTCAAGTTCCATAATTCTTAGGCGTCCGAACCCTGCTTCCATGTTAAGTGGTTGGAACTTTGCGTCGGCGTTGGCCAGATCGCTGTCCATATAGACTGGCAAGTTGGCTGCTTCGTACAAGGCCTTGTCTTGCCAATAGGCTGCGGTGGCTCGTTCGCCGCGAGGATAGTAGCCGATACGGCCCTTCAGCAAAGGCATCTTGCTCGTTAAAGCGGAGTGACAAATGTCGACCATTTTGAACGAATAGCCGTCGAACGGTTCGAATTCATAAGTAAACAATCCCGCTTCGCCATTAGCAGAAGTCAGGTTGGGTCGGAAGACCAGCACTCCCTTCATTTGCTCATCACCGCGACCGTTGGATAGCCCGGCGACTCGTCCAAACATGGGGTGGGCTCGGTGAGTTTTGGTGTTGATAAAATACAGTTGGCGCTGATCCGAAGCGGCGTCGTTAAGCGTGAACTTCACGAATTCAAGATCCGCCAGAAAAGTATCAATCATCACTTCCGGCCCCTTGTAGGCCAGCTTGTGATAAGTGTCTATGTCGGGAACTGTTGCGACTCCATCTTTGAAATCCAGCTGCTCCGGCTTAAGCGTTCCACCGGCGCCTTCAGGCGGCCCGCCAAATCCGCCGCGACCACCGCCCGGCCCGCCGCCGAATCCACCGGGACCACCAAACCCACCGCGTCCGCCACCG
>ERZ887942.227-NODE-227-length-47765-cov-14.440138_pt1 | contig 47765 bp, 43 predicted proteins | sample MGYA00521099_ERZ887942 | MGnify/ENA primary metagenome ERZ887942 (study PRJEB32303, sample SAMEA104408605) | aquatic metagenome | biome: Brackish water; feature: Pelagic; material: water | place: Baltic Sea | collected 2014-06-07T06:48:00 | depth 16,251 m ... | reverse complement strand
ACCCTTGCTATCTCGGAAGAGGAAACGGAGAATACCTCGCGCCCCGCGAAGTCATCGCTTCCTTGGATGCAGAATTGATTGAAATGCGTCGTTGCAAGCAAAACGGCTTGTGCTGCGGTGCAGGTGGCGCTCAGATGTTCAAAGAAGCAGAAAACGGAACGGGTGAGGTCAACCACGCAAGAACGGAAGACGTCGTAGCGTCCAAGGCGGACATCGTAGCTACAGGTTGTCCCTTTTGCAACACCATGATGACCGACGGTGTAAAGCACGCCAATAAAGAGGGTGAGATCATCGTGAAAGACGTCGCTGAATTGATTGCCGAGGCAGCCGATTTGATTTAAAAAAACTACCTAACAAACAGAATCATCGCATGTTATTGAATGGAAAAGTCGCCATCGTTACCGGTGCCTCTCGAGGGATTGGAAAAGCCATTGCACAAGAATTTGTTCGCCAGGGCGCGACGGTAGTCTTTACCTATCGTTCTTCCGAGGAAAAAGCCCGTGCACTTGAAGCCGAGCTATCAACTGAAGGTGGAACAGCGAAGGGGTTCCAATCAGACGCTTCCAAGATGGATGAAGCTGAAAAACTGGTTGCCAGTGTCGTAGAAGCCTTTGGAACAGTCGATATCGTCGTCAACAATGCGGGCATCACCGATGATACGTTGTTGATGCGCATGAGTGAAGACCAATGGGACCGCGTGGTGGAGGTGAATCTCAAGTCGTGTTTTGCCCTGACCAAAGCCGTTTTGCGGACCATGTTAAAGGCGCGTTCTGGCAGCATCATCAATGTCAGTTCAGTTGTAGGCGTTCAAGGCAATGCTGGGCAAGCCAATTACGCGGCTTCCAAAGCAGGGATTTTGGGTTTCACCAAATCTGTTGCATTGGAATTGGGTTCTCGGAACATTCGCTGCAATGCCGTTGCGCCAGGGTTTATTGAAACGGAGATGACAGCAGCCTTGGATGAGAGTACCGTGCAAGGTTGGCGCGATGCGATTCCGTTGAAGCGCGGAGGCAAACCGGAAGACGTAGCTCAACTTTGCACATTCTTAGCCAGTGACATGAGTTCGTACATCACAGGGCAAACCATTTGCATTGATGGAGGCATGATCACCGCTTGACCCTCCCCATTGACCCACCTTCTCTCCTTCACTTCGCTTCTCGCCTTTACTCCGCCAAACCAGTGGTTAATTGAAGCCGCTGCATGGCAATGGGCTCTTGTCATTGGGCTGCCTATTGCTGCAGCTTGGTGGATGTACGGACGCGGATCAGGTACCAAGAGGACAACCACAGGAGGAGGCATGTCCGCCGGCGGGCGCATTGCATTGGGATTGTTGCGAGCAGCCTTGATTTCCACGCTTGTCTTGCTGCTTCTCGAACCATTGATTCGAAGCTTTCAACTGGACCGGGAGGAAGCCGTTGTCATTCTCTTAATGGATGAAAGCGCCTCCATCCTCAAATCATCTGACTCTCTTCGCTCTCAATCAGATCTCCGAGCTTGGCCTCTTTCCTTGTCTGAATCTCTTCAGGTCCTAGACGTGAATTTGGAAACCTTTGGTTTTTCTGATGAACTGACCTTTCACAATCTCGATCACTGGCCCACCGCGCAATGGCAAGGCAACCAGACCAATCTCGAAACCGCTCTTGCAGCACTTGAAGCTCGCTTTGAAAATCGGAATTTGGCCGGATTCGTGCTCGCCAGTGACGGATTGATCAATCGCGGAGCCCAGCCGGAGTTCAGTGATCATTGGCCTTCGACTCCACTCTATACCATCGGTTTGGGCGATACAACCATCCGAAAGGACCGTTGGATTGAACGCGTCGACCACAATCGTGTGGCATATTTAGGCAACTCGTTCCCTGTCGAAACCGTTGTGCAAGCGCAAGGAATGGCTGAGCTTGAGATCACCATCTCTGTGCATATTGGATCGAGTGCATTGGCATCGAAAACGTGGAGGCCTTCCTCCAATAGCACCTCGAAACGATTTGAATTCACACTGCCCGCTGAAGGACTTGGACTGCAGCGGTATGAAATGCGTTGTAGCATCGACTCCCGTGAAGTCAATCTCGAAAACAATCGATTTCCTTTTTATGTGGAGGTCTTAGAAAGCAAACGCCAAGTGGTCGTGATTTCCGACGCACCGCATCCGGACATCAACGCCATTGTTTTGGCTCTTCAGGATCAAGAGCAAACAGAAGTAACGATCTTTCACACAACCAATCTGCAGGACGCTTCTCGTTTATTGCAAGCCATTGAAAAAGCCGATGTGCTCATCGCTCACAATGTACTGGGCCAGTTTTTCGGCGCTTCAACTTGGCCACAATTGATTCAGGCCAACCAAAAGCCCTGCTGGTGGATTCTTAGCGATGAAGCTTCTCAATCGTCGCTGAGGTCGATGACACAGTGGGGCATCCGCCTTGAACAATCCGCCGGTTTGAGCGAGCGACACCAAGTCCGCGTCAACTCCAACTTTGGGTTGTTTGACATTCCCGAAGCACTTGAGTCCGCATGCAGGCAATGGCCACCGATGCAGGGACCGTTCGGCTCATTGACATGGTCACCCGCATGGAGCCCACTGCTTTATCGCCAGCTAGGGACACTGGAGACAGATCAATCCTGCTGGGCTGTCCGAGAATCATCTGGAGACCAAAGAATGGCCGTGACCATAGGTCAAGGCTTTTGGAATTGGCGCATGCGCAACTACGTGCAATATGAGAATCATAAAAACTTCAATGATCTCGTTCAAAAACACGTCCAATTCCTCGGTTCTCAAAACAAAAGGAACCGTCTCAATGTATCCGCACCCAAGTCCATCGAAGTCGATCAGCGGTTAGAGTTAACAGCCGAAGTCTACGATGCGGCCCTCATGCCAGTTGTCGGAGCGAGCATTCGTCTGCTCTTAAAATCCGATGATGGCGCTGAATTCCCCTTTGAATTCAGCGCACGCAACCAACGGTATGCACTGGACGCAGGACGACTTCAAGAAGGAAGCTATACCTGGACAGCCTCCTGTCAATTGGATCAACAGGCCTACGAACAAACCGGTACTTTCATTGTCCTGGCCAATCAAGCTGAGCTCACGAGCAAACCAGCAGACCATGATCTGTTGCTTCGACTCGCAGAAAGCAAAGGCGGCTCCTTTTGCGGCACCTTGGACAACTCGACTGCAGACCGGGTTGTCACCGCCATGCAAAAAGCGGGCATCCCATCGGCAATTCTCCACGAACAAATTCAGCTAGATGAGCTCATCGCTTGGGATTGGATTTTGTGGTGCATACTCGCCATGCTCACCATTGAGTGGGTCATCAGACGACGTGCTTTCGGTTACTGAGCTCAGTCGTTAACCAATTCAAGTTTTTGCCCCTAAAAAAGCACAAACCGCTTTCCGGTGGAGGTCCCTCCGTGTAAATTCGCCCCATGTCACAACAACCCAATCCCGCTCGCGTTCGTGGTCTTATGATCGCGGCCATCATTGTCGGCCCCATCCTCCTTCTTTGGGGATCCCTCACCATTACGATTCCATCCGGCTACGCTGGCTTGGTCTTCCACACCTTCAGCAGTGGAGTCGACACGACGGAAACTCCTCTTGGCAGTGGTTTTCATTTCAAGGCGCCTTGGAATAAGGTTTACGAGTATGAAATCCGTCAAAAGGAGCGCATGGAGCGCATTGAAGTCTTAAGCTCCAATTTGCTCAAGATTGAAATGGACCTCACCGTGTTTTACCAACCACAATTCGAGAATTTGGGGTTGCTTGAAATTCAGCGCGGTCGAAGTTATGAAGAGAAGGTCGTCGTTCCGGCCATGCGATCTGTAGCCCGAGAGGTCATTGCGAAGTATTTACCTGAAGAATTCAACACGACACGCCGTGACGAGATTCAAACTGAAATCGACGCCCGGATGCGGGAGAAGCTTTCTGAAAACTACTTGCAACTCAATGACGTCTTGATTCGGAATATTCGTTTGCCGAAAACATTGGAAGGAGCCATCGAGCGCAAATTGCAGCAGGAGCAAGAGTCATTGGAGTATGAGTTCCGTTTGGAAAAAGCATCCAAAGAAGCCGACCGCATGCGCATTGAGGCAGAAGGAATCCGCGACTATCAAGCCATTGTCTCTAAAGGCATTAGCCAAGAGCTGTTGAAATGGAAGGGAATTGAAGCGACATCCGCTTTGGCCAATAGTCCGAACACCAAGGTGGTTGTGATTGGTTCCGCGAAGGACGGCCTGCCACTGATTCTCGGAAACAATTGATGCCTAAGGCGTTGAATAACGAGACATATGAACACAAAAAAACCCGCCTGATAGCGGGTTTTTTTTGTCGCAATGAAGCGATTGAAAGAGGGACCTATCAGCTTATTCGCTGAACAATCCCTTTTCCTTGGACTGAGCAATGGCTGCTCCCAATCCCAGCTTGCTAATGGTTCGCATTGCAGCAGCAGAAACGCGCAACGTGACAAACGTGCCGTCTGTTTCATTGAAAAAACGCTTCTTTTGTAGGTTGGGATAGAACGTACGCTTTGTTCTCCGCTTGGAGTGCGATACATTATTTCCGACCATTACCTTTTTACCGGTGAGTTGACAAATGCGGCTCATAGCTTCACTTTTAGAGAGCGCAAAGAAACGAAATAAAAGCCATCCATACAACTCAATCAACCAATCGGATTACCTTTTATCTTCTCGCAATTCCCTCAGAAGCCAAGCTTGACACTCCAATCGGGCCTTTTCAATGTTCCGACTTCGGCTTTGTCCAAAATTGAGAACCCGAGCTTGCACCCCATCCGGTCCCGCAAGCGCCATCCAAACTGTACCCACCGGCTTTTCTTTTGTTCCACCACCAGGACCCGCCACACCCGATGTAGCGAGCGCATAATCCGCCGCCATGCGCCTCCTCACACCTTGAGCCATCTCCTTCACAACTTCTTCACTCACCGCTCCATGGGCCTCAATGACATCCTTGGAAACTCCCAACAAATCAACCTTCACCTCATTGGCATACGCCACAACTCCACCAAGAAAACAAGCGCTCGAACCCGGAATTGCCGTCATGGAACTGGCAATCGCACCCCCCGTGCAAGATTCTGCTAAAGCCAACGTCTTTCCAGATGAAATTAACTCACGCGTCAAGGCAGTCGCAACCGACTCTCCTTCTCGTTCAGACACGATCCAATGTTCACACAAGGCTTTGAACGCGACAACTTCTTGCTCCACGCGCCGAACGACTTCTTCTTGATTCTCTCCTTCCGAACTCAAGCGAACCCGCACTTGCCCTGGCGCGGGTAAATACGCCAACGACACCTGACGAGCCGCAAGTCCCTCTTCCCAGGTGGCCACATGTTCGCTCATAAAACTCTCTCCTACTCCTTGGGTCAAGATGGTGCGATGATAGCGCGTGGGCAGCGCGAAACGATCCTGCAACCGGGGAATGACCTCATCGGTCATGATCCCTTTCATCTCATAAGGAACGCCCGGCATGCTCACAACCACTTGGTGGCCTCCCTTCACTCCAAACCACATTCCTTGTGCCGTCCCTAGTGGGTTTGGCAACATCTCACAAGCCTCAGGCAGCAGAGCTTGCTCGACATTCGAAGGCAACATCGGTAATCCTCGATGGGCAAACCAGCGTGTGATGTTAGCCAACACGCCATCATGTTGAACCAATGGTGTGTCGAAATAATCGGAGAGCACCTGCTTCGTCCGATCATCCAAAGTGGGCCCCAATCCTCCGGTGATCAAAACCAAGTCTACTGATTTCAGGGCTAAATCCAATGCATCAACCAAGGCGTTGGGCGCATCCGAGATGGTGGAAATTCGATCCACAGCAATGCCAGAGAGTGCCAAGTGCTCTCCCATCCAAGCCGAATTGGTATCAATGGTTTGTCCCAACAACAATTCGTCTCCAACCGTTATAATTTCAGCAAGCATGCTGCGAAATTACGCCTGGCCGCTCCGCACACAACCGGCCGAAACGAAAAACGGCCCACCCTTGATCAGGGCAGGCCGAAATTCATTCAGGTTGTCTCGTTTATTGAACAGCCAAACGCACAACTGTACTTTGATCACCTTGCGCCACATGCACGAAGTAAATGCCTGCAGTCCAGTCGCTCACATCCAATCGCTCCAAAACGGCCGTCGTTTGGAATGAGTCCACCACCTGGCCTGTTGAACTCCAAACGGTAATCAGATGAGATCCAGGGCGATCGATGATCAACTCCACTTGATCAGCAGCCGGGTTTGGATACAGCATGATGTCCTGCGCATCCATGGCCTCCGAAACCCCCACCCAATCTTCAAAGCTCACATCCACACAGTCGCCCAAATCTTCCGTCGGTACGCGCAGGTGAACGATGTCGTTGATATCGATAGGATCCTCATCTCCACGCACGTGCAGACCTGGCTCAAAATCACGTTGGTAAATGATCTCCAACATGCCATTCACAACATCGGGCGCAACGCTTCCAAACACCGACTCATATCCATCGAAATCAACATCAGGAGTCAGGTCACACGCTTCTTCCGTATTCCACGTCATGCCACCATCCAATGAACGGATTACGTACTGGTGACGGTAATTCTGCGCGCCCGTGCTGAAGTTCTCCATAATGGCCGAGTACGTGATGTACATGTTGCCTGAAGCATCGGAAGCCATAGAAGGAAACGCCGCACAACCTACAAAATAAGCTGCAATTTCATCTTCGAAGTCGAGAGTTCCACTCTCATCAATGTCATAAGAATAGGCTACAATTTGCGCGCTATCAGGCCCCATGGTTTCGTTCCAATACGCCAAACCATTTGTTCCAGGAAAATAGCTCGTCGTTCCATCAACCGTATCCGCGTCCATGTAATACATGGAACCGTAAGAAACGTGCACCTGACCGTAACCGTCTACATGCACATCACCCGCTCCATCGGTATTGAAGAACTCTTGGAATAAGCCATCGTCATTGTAATCTTCTCCGATCTCCGGCAGCCCCATGTCCGCTTCGTAAAGATCCACAGGGAAGTCTACCAACAACTGCTGTTCCCAAGTATCTCCGTTGTCCTGGCTGATCATCACAAACGAGTCTGCAAAATCATTGAAGGAGGCGAAGGCCACCGTGTTTCCCCTTGCGTGGATTGCATAGGTGTCACCACTAAAAGCAATGAATGCCGAATTGTCGAGTTCTGGGAACGTCATGTCCGTGATATCCCAAGTATCGCCGCCATCGAGCGAGCGGTAATACAATAAAGCGCCATCTTGGCCATTCAACACCTCACCTCCATTGGCCGCTGGCGTAGAAACGCAAATGACGTGCAGGCTGTTGCCATCTTCTCCTCCAGCAGCCATTCGTGGCCACAGTTTACCCACGGTCAAATCGCTTGCGATGGACGTCTCTGACCAAGCGCCAGATCCCGCGTCTCGCCATGCCATATGCAATGGTGTATCGATGCCCGCGTGGCTCATAACCACTTCACGACCACTGGCTGTATGAACAATCGAAGGCCATCCAATGCGCGTTGTTTCGATGCGCTCATACGGGATTTCGTCCCACACACCGCCATCAAAAAAGTTGTATCCCGTGCCGCGATCACTAAATGGAGTCAATTCAAGGCTCATTGTCCAAGCCGCTGACACCGCTTCAGCACCACCCGCCATCCGGTCATCAATGGCCGCATTGGACTGTAGATCGTACTGTGTGTATCCAATCACTTGGCGCTCAACGACCAATTCTCGTGATAGATAATGCTCCACATCGGTAGAGGACTGGCTTTCCATAGGAAGCTGTGGACGCTCTGAAAAGTCCGAAATGGCCATGGTTGGCATGGGTGCTTTCGTTCGAAGGGCTGGCGCCATTTGAGGAATCCCGTTCAACAACTGACCTCCTGTCTTCGCAGGAGATTGTGCGATTGCTGCTAAGCCGAGGCCTAGCGCAATGGCAACGAATGTAAAATGCTTCATGAAATAGGGTTTTGCGTCGAAAAAGTACCCCAATTGACTCAATTAATCACCCCAAATCAATCAGAATTTATACACTCATTCAGGCAAAAGTGCCAACGGAGTCTGTCGCCCAACAACCACATCCCCCAATTCCACCTGAATTGTCGCGCCAATGGGAAGAAAAACATCCACCCGCGATCCAAATTTTATGAAGCCGATTTCCTGACCAGCGCCGACCTTTTCCTCTTCCTTCAAATACCAACAAATCCTTCGAGCAACCGCCCCCGCAATCTGCCGAAACAAAACAACGCCGTGTTTTCCTTCTATAACATGAGTCGTTCTCTCGTTTTCTGTGCTGCTCTTAGGATGCCAAGCCACCAAAAACTTCCCAGGATGGTAGCGTGCCGCCAGTACTTTGCCCGCAATCGGTGCCCATTGAGCGTGCACGTTTAGAGGACTCATAAAAATACTCACCTGAATGCGGCGATCATGAAACCACTCCGTTTCCTCGACCTCTTCGATGACGACCACCTTGCCGTCACTTGGACATACAACCTGCCGTTCATCAAAATCACCCACGGGGCGATTGGGCATCCTGAAAAAATTCAAGATCAGTCCAAGCAGCACCAATGCAGCCACTGCCGTGATCACGAGGAGCCAGAGCGGAAAAAAGACTGCTGCCAGCCATAAAAGTCCGGCATTGAAAAGAAGAACGACCACCAGGGTCGCAATGCCTTCGCGATGAAATGTCATGAAAACCAAGAATTTAAGTAAAAGTCAAACCCTCCAAAATGTACGATCAGAGCAAAAACGGGGGCTGCGAAAAGAAATCCGTCAAACCGGTCTAAAACGCCACCGTGTCCTGGAAGAATCGCCCCCGAATCTTTGATCCCATGACCTCTTTTCCAAGCGCTTTCAACCAAGTCTCCAGTCGTTGCGGTCAACCCCATCAACGCTCCCACCCAAGCAGACTCCCAAGCGATTAGGAGCCCCGCGACAATGCTTGCCAAGACCACTCCGCCGATCAAGCCTTCCCAAGATTTACCCGGAGAGACACGCGGCATGAGCTTGTGTTTGCCAAGCGGCTTGCCCACCAAATAAGCCCCCGTGTCATTGGTCCAAATCAAAGCAATGAAGGTGAGCAATGGGACCGGATTGAAGCCGTTCTGTGAATCCCAGACCAACATCATCATCACACCGGACAAAAGGACCATCAAAACAGAGAATAACAAAGAAGGAACAAGACGCTTGGGGCTCAAAGGACGGCGCCATTCTGACACTCCCACCAAGGCGACCCCACCCCATAAAAGGACGTTTGACCAAAAGCTCCAGGTCACAGAGAACAGCACCACGGCAGCAAACAACAAACCGGTGATGCTTCGAATTCCCGTTTCTTTCATTGCCCTTCAGGAATCGGTGTCTGCAATGAGTGCTGCAGCGCGTTCGACATCTTCCAAACGGACTTTCAGTTCGATGGTGCCAAAATGATAACTGCTATCACGCTGATTTAAAACAACGGCGGGGATGGCGTGCTTTTCCAAGACAGACCTCCGCAATTCCACCGCTGGCAAAAAACTCCCAACATAAATTGTACTCCAATCCTTCATGCTCCCTTACTCGGCGATTCATCTGACGGAGCAGAAGAATTGTCCATGTCCGCTGGTTTTATCTCTTCCGATGGACCTTCACTGGAAGCCACATCATCGGTATTGGTCACTGAGTTGGACTCGGGTTGAACGGAATCAATTCCAATTTTAGCAGAATCCCCAATCGCGTTTTCTGAAGCGGATGCAAACGGTCGTTCACCCAAAATTCTTTTCAAATCTTCTTTGAAAATCACCTCATTCTCAAGAAGCGATTCAGCCAAGCCCTCCAATTTCTCCTTGTTCGTTCGAAGAATATCTTTGGCTCGGTCATACGCGCCTTCAATCAAAATACTGACCTCCTCATCGATAATTCGAGAAGTCTCCTCGCTGTAAGGCTTCGTAAACGACTGGTCACCGGTGCTATCATAATAACTTCTGTTCCCAATCCGGGCGTTCAGTCCATATACCGTGACCATGGCATATGCCTGCTTTGTGACTTTTTCCAAATCACTCAACGCCCCCGTCGAAATCTTGTTGAACATAACCTCTTCAGCAGCGCGACCTCCTAACGCCGCGCACATTTCGTCTACAAGCTGCTCAGTCGTCGTGATTTGACGCTCCTCGGGTAAATACCAAGCGGCGCCCAAGGACTGCCCGCGAGGCACAATGCTGACCTTCACCAAAGGCGAAGCGTATTCGACCAACCAACTCACCAAAGCATGACCCGCTTCATGGTACGCGATGGTCTTCTTTTCCGATGCGGAGATGATCTTAGAGCGCTTCTCCAAACCGCCAATTATTCTATCTACTGCATCCAAAAAATCCTGATGCGTCACTTTGTCGCTTCCTTTCCGAGCTGCAAATAGGGCCGCTTCATTGCACACATTCGCAATGTCTGCACCACTGAAGCCCGGTGTTTGACGGGATAGGAAATCCACATCAATGGAGTCGTCTATTTTGATCGGACGCAGGTGTACGTCAAAAATCTCCTTGCGCTCTGTCAAATCAGGCATATCCACATAGATCTGCCGGTCAAAACGTCCCGCCCGCATCAATGCCTTGTCCAAAATGTCTGCACGGTTCGTTGCCGCCAGGATGATCACGCCGCTGTTCGTGCCAAAACCATCCATCTCTGTGAGCAACTGGTTCAACGTGTTCTCTCGTTCGTCATTCGATCCCATGCTGGCATTTTTGCCTCTAGCACGTCCGATGGCGTCAATCTCGTCTATGAAAATGATGGCCGGAGATTTCTCTTTCGCTTGCTTGAACAAGTCGCGCACTCTTGAGGCACCAACTCCGACAAACATTTCGACAAAATCAGAACCACTCAAAGAGAAAAATGGCACCTGTGCTTCCCCTGCCACGGCTTTCGCTAGCAACGTTTTACCCGTTCCTGGCGGTCCTACAAGTAGCGCCCCTTTTGGGATTTTCGCTCCCAAATTGGTGTACTTATCGGGGGACTTGAGAAACTCTACAATTTCCTCCAATTCTTCCTTCGCACCGTCCAAGCCAGCCACGTCGCCAAAATTCACATCCGTGCCTTGGCCCTTCTCAAAGAGCTGCGCTTTGGATTTTCCAATGTTGAAAATTTGGCCTCCTGCAGGTCCGCCTCCACCTAAGCGACGCATGATGAGGACCCAAACTCCAATCATCACGGCAAAAAACAAAACGTAGGTCAGCATTTGCTGCCCCCATTCGTTGACCGGTTCGTAAACGTACTCGTAATCGTATTGCTCAGACAATTCCTTCAACTCATCCAAGTAAGCATCTCCGACAGGAATATTCAACCAAAAATCCGAAGAACGATACACCGTATTGAGCAAAGACTGATCATCTTCAAGGCCATTCAGGTCCTCGCGCGCGGCATCATTGAGCAAAATCGTGGCTTGTTGCCCATCAAAAACAACGCGTTTCACTTCGCCCTTTTCAATGTAATCAGTAAATTCTGACCATTGAATTTGACGGCCATCCTGTCCAGAATTGAGCACCAACATGCCCAACAACAAGAAGCCTATGATCGCATACACCCAATAAAAATTGAGATTCTGCTTCTTTCCGTCTTTTTCAGTCGGAGTGTTCTGTTTTTTTTCTTCCATGGTGTATCAGGTCCTTCAAGTCACTTCTTCAATGGAATGAATCGCTGCATCGCCCCACAATTCCTCTAATGCATAACGTGTCCGAGCTTCTTCGTGAAAAACATGCACGACAATGTCGCTGTAGTCTAGAATGGCCCACTCACCGTTCCCCAAACCCTGTTTGCCCCAAGGGCGCTCATCCAGCTTTTCACGCGTCGTGTACTCTACAGAGCGAGCAAGCGCATCCACTTGGGTCCTACTTGTCCCATGTGCAACGACAAACCATGCGGCCACGGCATGAGGAATCTCTCTTAAATCGAGCACGGTAATCCCGTGAGCTTTGACTTCTTGAAGTCCTTCGATCACTGCTTCGAGCAAGGGGGGCTGTACGACCAATAGTTCGGGTTCTTAATCAAGTGAAAACACGTCGCAAGATACGAAGCTAGAATCCATCGAACAGACGACAACATGCGAAAACATCCCAATTGAATTCTGAGGATACCGTTCCTGAATTTCGTTACTTTCGAGGCATGTCAGGAGCTGCAGATTCATCGCCGAAATCGACCCCTTGGGATGACGTCTTTCGGTTTCATTTCCCTGAAATCCCGAGCACCAATGTTGCTGCGATGAACTGGCTCAGGACAAGCCAACCCGGGCAAGTTGGCGTTTTTACTGCGGCGCATCAAACAAAGGGACGCGGGCAACACGGAAAAATCTGGGAACACCGCGCGCAACAAGATCTCGCTTGGAGCATGGCCTTGCACTTCAACACTCCACTGAACGCACAATCCATCAATCCGTCCTTCTGGTTGCACCTGAATATGCTGATTTCGGAAGCGGTCAAACAATGTATAATCAAATCGTTGAGTCCAATTGACGCCCTGAATGTTCGCATCAAATGGCCCAATGACCTTCTGGTTCAGCACAACTCAACCTGGAAAAAGTGCGCCGGAATTTTGTTGGAAAACCATTGGAAGGGACCGAATTTGCAAGGAATCGTCATAGGGATTGGCCTGAACATTGCTCCGCTTGACGCTTCAACCGATTGGGTCGCACTGCAAGCGCTTTCAAGTCAACCACTATCAATCGCGGCCTGTCAAGCCCTTCTGGAGAATGAACTGACTGCGATTTTCCAACTCTCCACCCGAGGCCATGCAGCCATCTCTGCCAATGATTTGGAACATTACCAACAGAGCTTATTTGGATGGAATGAGGTGATGCCCTTTGAATGGAAAGGTGACATCCATTCAGCACGATTTTTGGGAATCAATGAAACGGGACAAGCGAAGCTCCTTTGGACCAGCGGCCCCCTCACCGGACGAACGACCTCCCACGTTTCAGCTGGAGAGCTTCGGTGGATTTTGGAAGAGCCATCACGAGACTAGGCAGCCGGAAATCGATTGACGATTTTCTCCACCATACCATCAAATATATTTTGAAGCGGCTTTTCTGCCATCATCCGCATGAAGGGATTCAAATCAGCGTCACAGACGACTTGAACGTTCGCTCTATCCTCCACTGATTCGATCCGAACCTCCAAACCAAACCGAATGGGAGTCCCCTGTTGGGAACTGAATAGAATCAAGTGGGGCCGCTCTTCGGAGGTCTTCTTGATGACGACATCAAATCCTCCCACAACTTTGAATCGGCAGACATCACCGTCCAACTGAAACGACTGCACTTGCTCGCTCGGCAAGAGAGGCTCCAAGTTCTCAAGATTGGCCACAAAATCGAATAAGACATCCGACGTGCAACCCACTTCGGCGATGGGACTTTTGATTTCCATTACTTGTCAGTCTGTTGATCGCTCCAAGCCACCGGATTTTGAGACCACTTGTCCAAGGTCATTTTTTGTCCCTGTGTAATGTACCCTTCCTGTGCTGCTTGATCCAACATCGTCGGATAGTCCGTCAGCGTGCTGAACGTACAATTGGCATTTTCAAAGGCGTGAACAGCATCCGCAAAGCCATATGTAAAAATAGCAATGAGCCCTTTGACCTCTATTCCTGCTTCCCGCAAGGCATCCACTGCTTTCAAACTGCTTTGACCTGTTGAAATCAAATCTTCTATGACCACAACATTAGAAACTGCTGACAAGTCACCTTCAATCTGATTGCCCATTCCGTGCGCTTTCGCTCCTGAGCGAACATAGATAAATGGCAGCCCCAATTCTTGTGCGACCAAGGCTCCCAGAGCAATTCCTCCTGTGGCAACTCCCGCAATTCCATCGACCTTTCCAAATCGGCTTTCAACCTCTTCTGAGCACATCTGTCGGATAAACGTTCGCACCGTCGGGTGGCTTAACGTCTTCCGATTGTCACAATAAATGGGCGACTTCCGACCGCTTGCCCATGTAAATGGCTCATTAGGACGGAGTTGAATTGCTTTGATTCGCAATAAGAATTCCGCTACTTTACGCTTGCTTTCCACCGACAAAGTCATGACGCGAATGTATGAAGTTTATATGCTCAATCGCCCGGTCCTTTTCATAGAAAAATGGACGGGTTCTGATTCATCTTTCGTCCTCAACGAACCTGACAACAAAAGTCTCAAAGATCTCCCTGCGATGCTTCGAAAGCACCCTCACATTGAGCGGATTGAGTTGACGGCTTCCGATGTTGAGTCACTTTGGATGCGCTACTGCATGATGTACCGTGAAGTTCTTGCTGCCGGATGTGTGGTGGAGAATAAATGCGGCGACCTGCTCTGGATTGAACGCAATGGCAAGTGGGACTTACCGAAAGGAAAAGTGGAACAATTCGAAAGCATTGAACAAGCCGCATTGAGAGAAGTAACCGAGGAAACCGGCATCGGCAAACTGACCATTGTCTCTGAATTGGGCAAGACCTACCACACCTATGACGAAAATGGCAGTCCCATTTTGAAAACAACGTTTTGGTTTCACGCACGACATGATGGAGATCAATCCAGAGGTGCTCCGCAAGCTGAAGAGGGAATTACTTCCGTGAAATGGCACGCTCAACCCACCGATGTTTCTATCCTTCAAAAGGCCTATCCCAGCCTAATCCAGCTCGTTCAATCTTTGGACTTGTCGAATCAGTAACGGCCACCGAACGAGCGCAGTTTCTTTTCCAATTCCGCTCCGAGACCATTGCTGGGAAGCGAAACAATGCTGGAGCTCAATTGACCATTTGGGCGAATCGCTATGATTTGTGGAATGGCTGAAACTTCCAGTGCCTCATAGTTTTGAGGCGCATTGCCGAGCCACACCACTTGCTCCTCTAAACTTCGACGCTTTGAAAGGGATACGCGCCAGTCCGACTCCGAAACATCCGCACTCAAAACAAGAAAACAAACTTCTGAGAAGATTTCATTTTCCATGATTTCTGTGAACAGTTCACGTTCACGCGAAGCAGTTCCTGACCCATTTCGAACCACGAGCATAATCTTCCATGAATTGACGCAAACATCTGGGTAAGACTCCAAATCACCATTGGGCAAAGTCCACCGCATTTCCTCCCTCGCCATCTGTGCATTGAGTGGACTCCGTTCTTCCATTAAACGCTTGTACTGCGCACGAAAAGGTTCAGGAAAAGACATCGTCTCCCAAATCCGCAAAGTCAATTCATCGGGGTCGCTCATTGCCTTGAGCAACCAAACTGCGGCCAAATCTTCCTTGGAGGCATTCATCCATTGGCTCCCCATGGCCACACGCAAGCTATCGATGTTGGACAAGTAAACCGCTTTGCTCAGTCCATCTGTGTCGACTTCGCGGTGCTTCCACCATTGGTCGTAACGGACAAACCAAGGTTCGATGTATCCCGGAGAGCGCAATTTCGATTCAAGGCTAAGGTCCAATCGAACATCTTGCCACCTCGACCAAAGCGAATCAAGTGTCGACTCGTCAGCACCCAAAGCAATCTGCCATCGCCATTGAGCTTGCCACCACAAGTCTTCAAAAACAGGTTGTTTCATTTGCTGCTCCAATCCAGTCCAGCTCTCCTGGAATTCCAAATCCAAATCAGTCGAAACACGTCTTAGCGAATCCGTATTGGACGACTCAAACCCCAAGGCTCTAGCCGTCATCGGCTCGACCAAATTCTTAAGCCACACCTGCTGCTTTCGCGCCAGAGAATCCAGTGCAGTGCTGGGATGTTCACCCCGCCAGACAGTCCGTCCAGCAACTTTCATCAAGCGGCTCGTGGCCCGTGAAGAAGGAGACAAGCTCAGTTCACTGGATTCGTTAGGCCTCACGATGGCCATCCACGACCAAGGAGGCGCAGAGAATTCAAACAGCGTCGGTCTTTCTAAAAAACCAAGGTCTGCAGAAAAAGATCCATCGGCATGAACCAATGCCACTTCGGACCAAAAGCCGGCCCCCACTGAAGGGGCATCAAAATGACGAACGTGCAGCAGTCCAGGGATTGTTTCTGACTCAAATCCATCAAGCATTCCACGCAAGGTGGTATGGCTTTGTGCGGAAATTTTCAATGTGCCACAACAGCTGATGAGCACAGCGACCAACAACCGAAAAGAGCGAACAGTCCTGGGCATGATTAAGGGAAAGCAATCTCAGAAGGCAAAAATGCTGAGGCGTCCCCGTTGTTGCGAACGACTTCACGAACAACATTCGAGTGAATGTGCGCAAACTCAGGGTCTGTGAACAGGATGACGGTTTCCAACTTGGGTTCTAAAGCCTTGGTCATTTGAGCAATGGTCCGCTCATATTCAAAGTCTCCCCCGTTGCGAACGCCACGGAGCAACCAACCCGCTTCTTGTTCAACACAAAACGTGCTGGTCATTCCCTCAAAGGATTTCACGCGAACAGAAGGGAAAGTTGAACAGACCGACCGAAGCCATTCCATTCGCTGCTCAAGAGGAAACATGGGCGCCTTCGCCCCGTTGACTCCAATGGCCACAATAATCTCATCAAACAAAGAAACAGAACGCTGCAAAATGTTCAGATGCCCCAGTGTAATCGGATCAAACGACCCGGGAAACACGGCTCTTTTAAAGGGTTGATTTGCCATCATTTTTTGAATAAACTGAAATGAACATGCCCATAGTGTCGACACTCCTGAAACCCTTGAACTTCCGACACATCGGTCCGTTCACCGTGCTCCAAGATAAGCCAACCTCCTGGTTCCAATAATCCGGACGTCATGATCTTCGCTGGAATCGCCTCCAAACCTTCGAGACCAAAAGGGGGGTCTGCAAATACAATGTCATAACTAGTCAAGGCCCGTTTGATAAAGTCCAAGGCATTGCCGCGAATGACCTGACAATGCTCCATTTCAAAAACACGAAACATCTGCTGAATCGCTCGAACAGCCCGCACATCTTGTTCGACGGCTGTGAGTGACGCGCACCCTCTGCTGACGAATTCCAAACCCACCATGCCCGTTCCTGCGAACAAGTCCAAGACATCAGCGCCGTCGACATCCAATCGTGAGCGCAACAAATTGAACAAGCTTTCACGGCCAAAATCCGTTGTAGGTCGCCCCTTAAACCCTTTGACATGCGACGGCCTTCGACCTTTCAACTCGCCTCCTGTTACGCGCATTTGATGATATTTGAGTGCAAGGCCAGCCGTTGCGTTTTCATTCCGACCTCTTTCATTTCTGGTTGCACGATTTTTACTTGGCTGAAAAACTGGTTGAACACACTGTGCCAAGCATCACCGCGTTCCACCTCACCACTGAGCATGATTTGAGCACCTGACGCAGCCGGCTCCAATCCATCCTGATGCATGGCATTGACCACGTGATACAACAAACCATCTCCTTCCAGATCTTCCGTAACGATGGCCCACTTCAGTTGACCTTCTTCTAGTCGTGCCAACAAGGCCCTCGTCAAGCCGATGTCCACAGCGATCATCGGTCCTTCACCAACCCGAGAATCAGCCCCTATTTTTTCAAGCCAGCGCAACGTACTGCTTTCAAACCGTGCGTGAGGCCAGACTCTCTGAACATCCCGTTGCACAGCCTCAGACTCCCACCTTTCCATGAGAACCATGTCATCGCCAAATGCCTCTGAATGGAAAACTTGATTCGAATAAGCGCCTTCTTGGGGACCCAAATGAAGACGCAAAAGCTGTTCTTCATGTCCTTCAGCAACAGATGCTGGAGCTGCTGTGAAAAAAGCATGGCGGCGATGAAACACGACCACCTCCTTGCCTAAACCGCTGGCTTTTAAATTCAGACACGCTGCATTCAGGGACGCTGGATCCGTCGCTTCGACTTCACCCGCCTGTTCAGTCCTTCCTGCTGCGCCGTTTGACCATAGCAACGAACGACCATCCCAACCCAAAATTAAAAATTCGCTGTACTGGCTCAAATTCAGTTTCGCCAGTTTCCATCGGTATGCGCTTCCACGAGCGAACCAAATCTCAAAGTATCCTTCTTCACCTTCGCACGGCCAAACGGTGTCGGATCCTTGACCAAAATCGTAGCTTGCTGTACCCCACCCACTTCAATCGAATCTGTAGCGAGTCTGAATCGCTCTCCACTCAATGGATTGAACCAAAGGCTATCCACGGAAACAGGTGGAAGCCGCTTACTTTTTCTCACTTCAGCTTTGAAATTTTCTTCAAAGAAGGTCGTAAAGATGACATCGCGAACCTTGTATGGAAGTGAGTCTGCTGAAATCAGATCCACAAGTTCTTGTTCTGAAACTCCCTTTTCTTCTGCGAATTGAGCCAAGTCCGCCCGCTTCAAAATATACCCTCCCTCCTGACTTTTCGCTTCTGGCAACGTATCGTGGAATGACCCCATGTTGTATTTCACGGGGATCACGGGCTCGAATAAAAACAACTCGAGACTATCGAAGTCACTGCAGAATGTGCCGAAAACATCTTTGTAAGCTTCTTGGGCATCCCGAATGTCTTTCAGTGACTGAATGGTCTCAGCGTCCACACGCGTTTTCAACTCTCTAAACTCAATTTCTTCATCCACGCTGTAGAACACCTCGTAGCTCAACCACAGTGAAGCGAGCGTGCCCAAAGCCATCAGGACCCTGTAGTGCTTCCGATTGAGCTTCTCTAGAACCCAAGGTGTAGCCAACGCAGCGACCACAATCAAGGCCAAAGAGGCAATCAACATCGCTTGGGGCTGACTTTCCAATTCGTCACCACTCAAGTACTTAACCAAGAACCCTCCTCCAGCAAATAAGAGAAGGATGGAAATCACATATTTGTTGATTTCACTGAAGAATTTTTCCATTGGAATCGATTGGAGATTCGAATTGCATGCATTACCGCCTGCGAATCTACGACACGAAATGAGGACGTCAAACGCATGATGCTTTTGAACGTCTGCACAGAGGGCGGTCCAATCGAATTGAGCCGGACGATGTACCTTCGTCATGAGCCCCCTCTTATGTCCAAAAACACCAACTCTGCTTCACCTGTTGAACAATTCGAAGACAGACTAGCTGGGCAATTCCCTCATGAGCCAACCACTGGTCAGGGGCTGCTCATTCATGCCTTTTCTCGTTTTTTATTCAGCGCCCAGCCCCGTTGCACATTAATCGTGCGCGGATATGCTGGAACGGGAAAAACGACGAGCATAGGCGCCTTTGTTCGGGCACTGAGTGAATTGGGAGCACCCACTGCTTTGCTAGCACCGACCGGGCGCGCCGCCAAAGTCATGCAGACTTATGCCGGCAGGGCTGCGTCCACCATCCACAGGGAAATTTATCGGAGCGTGCGTGCCAAAGATGGTTCAACCGCTTACGGCCTCGCTCCCAATCTCAAAGAACGGACGGTATTCATTGTCGATGAGGCCTCGATGATCGGAGAGTCAGGGGGAGCATCAGACAAAGGGAATTTTCAATACCGCAGCCTGCTCGACGACCTCATGGAATATGTTTTCAATGGGGAGGATTGCCGCTTGGTCTTGGTCGGTGATGATGCCCAATTGCCGCCTGTCGGCCATCCGGAAAGCCCTGCACTGAATGAGGATAGGTTGAAGCGCGATTTCAATCTGACGGTTGCCACTGTTCGTCTTACAGACGTTGTGCGGCAAGAATTGGACAGCGGGATTCTATCGAATGCCCATCAACTGCGGCTTCAAATCGATGCGAAAACGGAGGGCTTCCCTCAGATGAGTTTGGATTCGTTCACGGATATCCAGCGATTGAACGGACTCGATTTGCAAGAAAAGATTGAGGATTTGCACGGAGAATACGGAGAAGATCAAGTGGTCATCATTACCCGATCCAACAAACGCGCCAATCAGTTCAACCAGCAAATTCGCAGCCGGATACTGTGGAGAGAAGACTCTCTTGAAGCAAGCGATCGTCTGATGGTCGTCAAGAACAATTACTTCTGGCTTGCTGCCCAAGAAGGACATCATACCACGCTGATTGCAAATGGCGATACGCTGGTGGTTCAAAAAGTGCTCAAACGATTTGAACGGTTTGGAGCCTCTTTTGCTGAAGCAGAAGTGAGACTGCTGGATTCACCCGATCTCCCTCCGTTCGAAGCCTGCCTGCACCTCAGCGCGCTGCACACCGACAGCCCTTCGATTCCTCCGGCTGAAATGCAAGCGCTTTATGAACAGGTCGCGCAAGACCACATTCACCTCGGGTCCAAACAAGCCATCCACAAGGCCATCACACGAGACCCCTGCTACCAAGCGTTGCAAGTCAAATTCGCGTGGGCCTTGACCTGCCACAAAGCACAAGGGGGACAGTGGCCCGCTGTCATCGTAGACCAAGGATATCTGCAGGATGACATGGTTCAAGTCGAACTGCTTCGTTGGTTCTACACGGCCTTCACACGGTCGCAGGAAAAGCTGTATTTGCTCAATTTTGCAGATTCTTTTTTTGAAAAGACGCCTGAATAACGCGGCAAAAAAAGAGCCGCCCCTGAGTGGGACAGCTCTTGATTGAAAGCAATCGGATGGGGTTTAAGCCCACTCCCGTTCGCTGAAGTGGAAAGACCCTTCGATCGCAGCATTTTCGTCGCTATCCGAACCGTGGACCGCGTTGGCAGCAATGCTTTCTGCAAAGTCCGCGCGGATGGTTCCTGGCTTGGCATCAGCCGGGTTGGTTGCTCCGATCAGTTCTCGGAAGTCACTGACCGCATTTTCTTTTTCAAGAATTGCCGCAACGATCGGTCCGCTGGACATGTATTCTGTGAGTTCTCCAAAAAACGGGCGTTCTGCATGAACTCCATAAAACGCTTGAGCATCAGCGAGAGAAAGCTTTGTCCATTTCATCGCTTTGATGGAGAAGCCGTTTGCAATGATGCGGTCAATGATTTTTCCGGTATGACCGGCGCCAGTTGCATCTGGCTTGATCATGGTAAAGGTGCGGTTGATAGCCATGGTGTTGAATTTCAAATTGGGCGCAAAAGTAGTCACCAATTCTTTAATTTCGATTTACGCGGGACACAACCCGTTCTTCGCGAATGCCTCAGAGCAATCGAATGATCGCAGATGTGCATTCTACATTTGTTCGTCTCCATGGCCAAGTCACGCGCTTCGCTCGGTCAGTATTGGTTTTCTTAGCATCGTTCTTGAGCAAACAGGGGGGACCGCATCGGATTGGCTCAGAACACGAGCCCTATCTTTGCACCATGGAAATCAACAACCCGCAATCATCACAAGAGGCGATGGCCTTAGAGAATGCGCATGGCGCGCACAATTACCATCCACTACCTGTGGTATTGGACCGTGGCGAGGGCGTGAATGTTTGGGACATTGAAGGCAAGCAGTATTTTGACTTCCTCAGCGCATATTCAGCCGTCAACCAAGGGCATTGCCATCCGCGTATTGTCCAAGCCATGACGGATCAGGCGCAAAAACTGACCCTCACATCCCGAGCCTTTTTCAACAGCAATCTTGGCAAGTACGAGCAATTCGTGACGTCGTATTTCGGTTATGACAAGGTACTGCCCATGAACACCGGAGCAGAGGCGGTCGAAACGGCCATAAAAATTGCTCGGAAGTGGGCTTATGATGTGAAAGGCGTTCCGGCCGATCAAGCCAAAATCATAACGTGCAGTGAAAATTTTCATGGCCGAACCACGACCATTGTTAGTTTCAGTACGGATGGGGATGCCACGGGTGGTTTTGGCCCATACACGCCAGGCTTTGAAGTCATTCCTTACAATGATTTAGCGGCCCTCAAAGCTGCACTCTCCGACGCCAACGTCGCTGGATTTTTAGTGGAACCGATTCAAGGAGAGGCCGGAGTCAACACACCTGATGACGAGTATATGATACAGGCTGCTGCCTTGTGCAAAGAGGCCAATGTGCTCTTCATGGCTGATGAGGTCCAAACAGGCATCGCTCGAACAGGAGCGTTGTTAGCGACTTGCGGGAAATGCACCTGTACCCAGTCTTGCGAGCGACAAGCCACGTATGCGAAGGCAGATGTGTTGATCCTCGGAAAGGCACTTTCTGGTGGAGCCTACCCTGTTTCCGCTGTTCTTGCTGACAACGGCATTATGGACGTCATTCATCCCGGGCAGCATGGATCCACTTTCGGTGGCAATCCTGTCGCTGCAGAAGTCGGAATTGCGGCACTGCTCGTAGTCAAGGACGAGAATCTAGCGCAAAATGCACGGAAGATGGGGGAACGTTTCCGATCAGCCATGACTCAACTTGCGCAAGAATCCGAGTTGATTACCAAAGTGCGTGGGCGCGGATTGCTCAACGCCGTTATCATCAATGATTCTCCTGAAAGCTCAACCGCTTGGGACCTCTGTGTTGCCATGAAAGACAACGGGCTACTGGCCAAACCAACCCATGGTAACATCATCCGATTCGCTCCTCCTTTGGTCATTTCTGAGAAAGAGATGGATGCCTGCATTGACATCATTCGAAATACCGTCTTAGGGTTCAAGCGCAAGTAAAAATCGCGCGGATGATGCACCGTACGGGTTACAAAAACCCTTGCTCTTTCATCCAGTCATCATTGTATACTTTTCCGACATACCGGGAGCCGTGGTCGTGGAACAAGCACACCACGACATCTGTTGGCTTCAGCTTGTCTTTCAATTGGCGCAAGCCTTGAAACGTACTGCCGCAGCTATAACCAAGGAACAACCCCTCTGTTCGAGCCATTTCACGGGCGGCCAATGCACCGTCCTTATCCGTTACTTTTTCAAAGTGGTCAATGGTATCAAAATTCACATTCTCAGGCAGAATGTCTTCCCCAACGCCTTCTGTGATGTACGGGTAAATTTCATTCGCATCGAACTCGCCTGTTTCGTGGTACTTCTTTAGGACACTCCCATAGGAGTCGATTCCCCAAATTTGAATGTCCGGGTTTTGTTCCTTCAGGAATTTGCCGGTACCACTGATCGTTCCTCCCGTCCCAACGCCCACAACGAAATGCGTGATGCGCCCTTCTGTTTGCTCCCAAATCTCCGGACCGGTCGATGCATAATGCGCCCGTTGGTTCGACAAGTTGTCGTACTGATTGCACCAAAAGCTGTTCTCAATTTCCTCTGAACACCGCTTGGCGATGCTGTAATAGCTATCCGGATGATCCGCCTCAACGTTGGTGGGGCAGACATGCACCTCTGCTCCCATTGCCCGCAATATGTCGACCTTTTCCTTGGATTGTTTATCACTCATGGTGCAAATCAAGCGGTACCCTTTTACGGCACACGCTAGCGCCAAGCCCATGCCCGTATTGCCGCTCGTGCACTCTATGATCGTGCCGCCTGGCGATAAAAGCCCTTGCTTCTCTGCATCCTCCACCATGCGCAATGCCATTCGATCCTTGACGCTGTGGCCTGGATTGAAATATTCAACTTTGGCCAGGACCTCGCAAGGAAAGTCAGAGGCGATTTGATTCAGTCGGATCATGGGCGTGTTGCCAATGGTCGATAGAATGTTGGAGTGGATTTTAGCGTTGCTTTCCATTGGGGACAAAGGTACTATGCAGACGGCCGCCTGAAAGGGATGAATGTGAAAAGCATGCCAACAGATTCCAATTTTTAAAGGAGAAAAGCCATCTCAATCCTTGAGCTTCATAGCGGCTGCCGGTAAAATCCTCATGGAGGCCCATGCTGGCAACCACATGGAGATGGCACAAATTACAAACGCCATCAACTCGATGCCTAAAATGGAAGACACATCAACGCGAATAGGGACCACATGAACATAATATGCCTGTGGGTCCAACGTAATCAATCCTGTTTCGTGCTGTAGGGTGACCACGGCAAAACCAATGATGTTTCCGAAAAGAAATCCACGGCCAAGAATCCGCACCGCCTGCCAGAAAAACATCATCAGCACCTGTCCATCCGCCATTCCCAGCGCCTTCAACATGCCTACCATAGCGCGTCTCTCCAGAATGATGATGAGCAAGGCAGACGTCATGTTGATCACGGAGATGAGCACCATTAGCCCAATGATGATTTCAACATTCAAGTCCAACATGCCCAGCCAAGTGAACATTTCCGGAGCTTGCTCCAGGACTGTTTCCGTCCCCCATCCCAAGGGAAGAGCCGCATAAACAGCTTCATCCGCAGCACCCAAATTGGCACCCTCCTTTAAAAAAACTTCGTAACCACTGGCATGGAAACGCCAGCCTCCTCCCGCAGGAATGGCCAACCACCCCCCTTCACCGAATCGCAACATCACGGTGTCGGCTGTGAGATAAGGATCGGAATCTCGCGCTGTCACGACCAACTCAACAGAGGACATGGACGCCGCTTCATCCAAATTGTGCGGCCCCTTTCCACGCCAAGACAATGGAACACGGTCTGCATTCGCTCTGAAACCCGTCCAGCTATATTGAACCGGATAAGACGCCCCAAAAACGAGCGCCTCAGCTTGCTGATTGTTGGATATTCTCACCTGCGCCTCCAGTCCCCACCCCGCCATTTGCTGGATATTGCCCTTCGGAATAAAAACGAAAGACGCATCATATTCCAACAAACCGGTCTCATACACCCCCCCTACCGTGAGTGTTTTCGCACGCATACCGGTTGGCCCGCCGATTAAATACATCGAAACACGGTCACCCAATTCCAGTTCCAATTGATTTAAAAGCACCGCAGACAGGACGACAGAATCACTCGAAGCAAGCACCGGAATCCTCCCTGCCTGCATGGATTGCAACAGCATGTCCTGGTAGGTGTCAGAACCAATCCCTTTGACCATAACGCCCTCCAATGTTTCTGAGGATTGAAGCAACCCCGGCTTCGTGTAAAAAGGGTGAATGGCCTGCACAGCGTCCAATTCCGCCACACGGTGCGCTGTTTCTGGATCAAGGACTACCTGCTGAGCCTGCGGTAACGTCGACAAAATCTGTATATCCGATCCAAATCCAACGACGAGATCGCGCACTTCAGACTGAAAGCCATGCACAATGGAGGACGCCACGATGATCAACGCTATGCCCAGGCTAACGCCAGCCGTCGCAATTTGAACCACGGGACGCGACCAAGAGGAAGCCGCCTGCGACCCAGAAAGTCTCGCAGCCAAGCGGCGAGGCAAAAAGGTTGATCTCCGTGATGGTTTATTTTTCATTCCGCATCCAATTCTCCTATGGCAAATTACGTTCCTACCTTCGTCAGATGATTCGTTTCCTTGGAATAACCTTTTGGATCGTTGCACTCGCGCAGGTGGCGTTCGCTCAAAGTGGAAACAATTTTACTGCCGGATCGCCCTGGGAGTTGGACTCCCTCCATGGCGTCCTCCATGCAGTTAATCGCACGGACGCGCCACACCCAATCCGCCTGGGAAACGAAAACATCCGGGCCATTTATGAAGCTTGCAGCAGAGCCCCTATTGCCCTGATCGCCAACCACACATCAAGAATACCTGAAACCGGGGGAAGACAATCCACCCATTTGGCCGACAGCTTGCTCTCCCTTGGGATGGACATCCGAAAGGTATTTGCTCCAGAACATGGTTTTAGAGGAGACGCACACAATGGAGCGCACATTGAAGATGAATTCGATGTGAAAACGGGCTTGCCTTTAATCAGCTTGCACGGAACGTTCCAAAAACCAACACCCGAAATGCTTGCTGATGTTCGGATGATTTTGTTCGATATCCAAGATGTTGGCGCTCGATTCTACACGTACCTGAGTACGCTGTTTTTGGCCATGGAGGCCGCGGCGGAAAATGGCAAAGTGCTGGTTGTTTTGGACCGCCCCAATCCACATGGACATCAATTGGCAGGACCCATCGTGGAGTCCAAGTGGACTTCCTTTGTCGGAAAAATTCCGGTCCCGATTTTGCATGGAATGACCTTGGGGGAAATGGCCCAAATGATCAATGGAGAAGGATGGCTTTCCAACGGAATCGCCTGTGATTTGATCGTCATTCCCTGCGAAGGCTATGCACATAGTGATCGGTGGTTTCCCACCATCTCCCCCAGCCCCAACTTACCAACAGACGAGTCCATTGCACTCTACCCGTCTCTGTGTTTATTCGAACCGACACAAGCCAGCATTGGAAGAGGAACCCCATATCCATTCGAATGCATTGGATTTCCAGGCATGCCGACCGGGTCATATGCCTTCACCCCTCAACCTGTGGAGGGCGCTGCTCCTTTTCCCAAGCACGACGGAATCTTGTGCTCCGGGCAAAATTTGAAATCTCTGGGAAGGAGCTGGATTGAAGGTTCTTCCGGATTCGATTTGAATTGGGTCGCGCGTTATGCGGACATTTGGAACGAAGTTCATCCCCAACAACCGTTTGTCAAAACCCCTTCATCGTTTGGGCGGTTATCGGGGTCAGACGCATTCGTTGAGGCCTTCGACCAGCACTCGCCTTCCCCCATTGTATTGCCTGACTGGACGGCTGAATTGATTGACTTTCATAAGAAGCAAGCCCCCTATTGGCTGTATCCAATGCAACGATGAGGGTGCATTTGTATCCTTGCTCGTATCTTGCACGCTCATCATCGAATTTGAACCTCATGACTCGCTTCAACACCGCGGCCTTCGCCGGAATTGCATTGGCTTTGTTGACATTAGTTACTGGCTGTTATCAAGCGACCGAATTCATCAATCCCGCATACGACTGCGCTTGTGGTGAGGTTGAATTCAATGGAAGCACGTTTTCTTTGAAGATGGCAGAGGCCGTCATCCCTGATTCTACCGATGAACTATCGCGCACCTATCACATGGTCGCTGATATGCGCACCCCCGAGGACATTGATGCACACGCCGCCGCGCACGACCTTACATTCTACATGGCATTCGAATCGTTGGATGATGTGGTGTATTACATCCAGCAGGATTCCGTGACCCATCTCATTCAAGAAATCAACCACGGTGACGATCAGTTCCCTGTTCGGGATTACCTCTGCACAGCCGGTTCTATCGTCATTGACCCGGCTTATGCGGGAGGCGCCGAAACGGTCACTTTTGATGTGGAGGTTCGAGAACAGGTGAATGGCAGTTCGGTTGGATTCCCCATTTCTTATTCTGGCAGTTTTACTGCAATCATTGAATAAGCGGACTTAAACAGCGAGGATGGCAGTTCCTGTCGTCACCCAACAAGTGTCCTTTCTGCTCGGCTTCACCGTGAATGATCCTGTAAAGGCTCCGAAGGCAGGCAATGTCAACTGCCGCTTTTCTTGATTGAGCCACCAGCAAGGTACACGCAGCGCCTGCTTGCCTCCACCAATCAAACGGACAGCGGGATGCACATGACCGCACACGGTCCATGCTCCACCCACCGGTTCATGTTCTTGGCTATCATGCACAAAGAACAAATCGTCTTCCAGCAATGCGGCTTCAATGCGCATTCCTTTTTGGTTCCATTCAGCGGGAGGCAAAACATCGTGATTGCCTTGAATCAAGAGTAGTTCTTCCAATGAACCACCTTCTAATTCGGCTGCCAACCATTCCTTAAACACATCCCATTCGGGATTTTGATCGCTGTGGAACAGGTCTCCCAAAACCAAGAGTCGCACTGCTTTCGTTTGATCTAACAAGCGTGTTAAACGGGCTAAATTTTCCAAGTTCGCATCAACCGGCACACCGATTCCATGCTTGCGAAAGTGTCCCGCTTTGCCCAGATGAATGTCGGACACAATCAACGTGCTCTGTTCAGCCCAATGAATGGCCTTTTCCGGCAGCAGCTCCCATGTATTCTTACCGATCAAACACTTCATAGTGCACGTTATTGCGTCCGCATTTTCGAGAACGAAAAACGGCCCCAAAAGGCCGTTCTTCCCCAACCATTCAGCACATCACTTAATGTTGTTGCTGCTTGATTAGATTCAACGCAGAACCTGCGCGGAACCAGTCAATCTGTTGGACATTGTACGTATGATTGGTTTGGATGGTGTCCACGGACCCATCCGCATGTTGCAACTGAATGGTGAGCGGCTTGCCCGGTGCAAACTCAGCCAGATCTACAAAGTGGAATTGATCATCCTCCTGAATCAAATCGTAGTCCGATTCCGTGGCAAAAGTGATTCCCAGCATGCCTTGCTTTTTGAGATTGGTCTCATGAATCCGAGCAAATGATTTCACCAACACCGCAGTGACCCCTAAAAACCGAGGTTGCATCGCAGCGTGTTCACGTGAACTTCCCTCTCCATAGTTGGAGTCGCCCACCACGACGGTTGGAATGCCCGCTGCTTTGTATTCCCGCTGCACAGCAGGTACTTCGCCATATGAACCGTTCAATTGGTTCTTCACAGAATTCACTTCACCGTTGTAGGCATTGATCGCACCCGTCAGGGTATTGTTGGCGATGTTATCCAGGTGTCCACGGTAACGCAACCAGGGACCTGCCATGGAAATGTGATCCGTCGTACACTTGCCATCGGCTTTGATCAGCAAGCGCGCTCCCTCAATGTTCGCGCCATTCCAAGGAGCAAAAGGAGTGAGCAATTGCAAACGTTCTGAGGTGGGATTGACCGTCACTTCGACACCGCTTCCGTCCTCTGCTGGAGCGAGATAACCGGCATCCTCAACCGCAAAGCCCTTGGAAGGCAACTCCTCACCTTGAGGCTCTTCGAGCATGACTTCTGTTCCGTCAGGAAGCTTCAACGTATCTTTCAATGGGTTGAAGGTCAAATCCCCGGCGATTGCCATAGCCGTCACCAATTCGGGCGAGCCGACAAACGCGTGGGTATTGGGATTCCCATCGGCCCGCTTCGAGAAATTGCGATTGAATGAGTGAACAATCGAATTCTTTTCTTTTTTCTCAGCACCTTCACGAGCCCATTGACCAATGCAAGGTCCACAAGCATTGGCAAACACGCTGCCGCCCATGGCCTCAAAGGTTGAAATGAAGCCGTCGCGCTCAATGGTATAGCGCACCTGCTCAGAACCGGGTGTAATCGTCAAAGTCGCTTGCGCTTCAATGCCTTTTTCAACAGCTTGCCGTGCGATGCTCGCCGAACGGCTGATGTCTTCGTAGCTCGAATTCGTGCAAGACCCTATCAAGCCGTACTCAATTTTTGTGGGCCAGCCATTGGCTGCCGCCGCTTCTTTCATTTGGCTGATTGGCGTGGCCAAGTCCGGCGTAAAGGGGCCATTGATGTGCGGCTCCAACTCATCCAAATTGATTTCGATGACCTGATCAAAATACGCTTCAGGATTGGCATAGACTTCCGGGTCACCAGTCAAGTGCTCCCGTATTCCATTGGCCAATTCAGCGACATCCGCTCTTCCTGTTGAACGCAGGTAGCGTTCCATGCTGTCGTCGTATCCAAAGGTGGACGTCGTCGCCCCGATCTCAGCCCCCATGTTACTAATCGTGCCTTTTCCTGTGCAGCTCAATGATTCAGCTCCGTCGCCGAAATATTCCACGATGCAACCTGTTCCTCCTTTCACGGTCAAAATTCCAGCCACTTTCAGGATAACATCTTTTGCAGAGGTCCAGCCGCTTAAACGACCGGTCAGTTTAATGCCAATCAATTTCGGGAATTTCAATTCCCAAGCCATGCCTGCCATGACATCCACGGCGTCCGCTCCACCAACTCCAACCGCAACCATACCCAAACCTCCAGCATTGACCGTATGAGAATCTGTACCGATCATCATGCCTCCTGGAAAAGCGTAATTCTCTAGGACAACTTGGTGAATGATGCCAGCTCCAGGCTTCCAAAAGCCAATGCCGAACTTGTTCGAAACAGATTCTAGAAAATTATAAACTTCATTGTTCTTGTTGATGGCCTCCTGCAAATCAGAATCAGCCTCAACCTTGGCTTGGATCAAGTGATCACAATGCACTGTGGAAGGAACAGCTGCTTGGGCCTTCCCTGCTTGCATAAATTGTAGCAAAGCCATTTGTGCAGTAGCGTCTTGCATTGCAACACGATCCGGAGCAAAATCCACATAATCAACGCCCCGCGCGCGGGCATTTGTTGGGTTGCCCTCCCACAGGTGGGTGTACAAAATCTTTTCAGCCAAGGTGAGTGGCTTTCCCGTCACTTTGCGCGCTGCTTCTACTCGTTCCGGAAAACGCGCATACACCGAACGGATCATCTCCAAATCAAAAGTCATTGTATCAGGATTCACATTTGGCTGCAAATGTAAGCAGTACCTTCGCACCGACATGAAGAACACACTCCTTCGTGAAATGATCCTCATTGCTCTGCGCTCAATTCGCAGCAATTTGTTGCGCACAGTGCTGACCATTGCCGTTATTGGCTTGGGCATTACCGCGCTCATCAGCATGACCACGGCGACCTCATCGCTCGAGGCCAACGTGGAGAAGCAGTTCTCAACATTGGGCACCAATGTGTTTAGCATTAGCAGAAAGTCTGAGGGAGGCTTGAACAGGGGAAGGCGGATCAACCTTGGAGAGCCCATCTCGTACCGAGAAGCACGAAAATTCGCGGAACTTGCTCCCGAAGGACTTTCCGTGTCCTACTCGGTTTTTGGTACGTCTCAGGCGACTGTGGCCCGCGGTGGCGAACAGACCAATCCAAACATCGCCGTCCTCGGCATTGACGCGAATTATTTGAAAGTCAGTGGATATGAAGTGAGGTCCGGGCGCAACTTCAATGAATCCGATGCCAATTCAGCGCATCGACTGGTGCTGGTGGGAGCCGACATTGCGAGTGAACTGTTCGAGCCCTGGGAAGACCCCGTAGGCGAAGAGATTGCCATCGGATCACAGCCATACTCGATTGCAGGCATTTTAAAAGCAAAAGGTCAAGCATTCGGCATGTCTCAGGACAATCAGTGCTACATCCCAATCCCTTGTTTACGCCAGCAATTTTCTGATGAAGGACGCAGCTATTCCCTATCGTGCGCTGTTGAAAAGACCGAGAATTTGATCCCCCTCGCGGAGGCATCTACTGGCATACTGCGTGTGATCCGTGGAGATCGACCTGGAGAAGATTCTTCATTTCGAATAGCGATGAGCAACGGACTGGTCTCTACACTCAAGGAGGCCACACAAGGCATTACGCTGGCCGCATCATTCATCGGCATTATTACACTCTTCGGGGCCGGCATTGGCCTTATGAACATCATGCTCGTGAGCGTGTCAGAAAGAACACGTGAAATCGGCACACGAAAAGCATTGGGCGCCTCCCCAAAAGCCATTCGCACTCAATTCCTCGTAGAAGTCATTATCATCGGCCAAATGGGCGGATTTACCGGCATGTTACTCGGACTGCTCGTTGGCAATGTCATCGCCTCATTCATGGAGACACCCTTTGTTATTCCTTGGGGCTGGATGGCGCTTGGCTTGTTTCTCAGTTTTGTCACAAGCTTGGCAAGCGGTTACTATCCCGCGAAAAAAGCAGCCCGCTTGGACCCCATTGTTGCCTTGGGAAGAGAATAAGAAGCTGCTTACGATAGCTCTCGGGACACCATGAGCTGTATGCGGCAGCGCTCGTAGGCAATCGCATCGCCCGAATTGGGCCCCTTGCTGATCGCATTCAAGACATTCTGCCAATCCGACTCCTCGCGCGCAGGGATTCCATCTGGCCAAGTACCTTCTTCTTTCCAGTCATGCGTTTCTGCCAAGAACCCTTGCATGTAACGCAATTGCAAATTGGTCATGGCATTACCAAAATGAGCCAAAACATCCGGGTCTAAGGTTGCGGCCATTTCAGTGCGCAGGCGCCGAATGTTCTCAATGTGATTGCGTACCAACAACATAAGATTCCCTCCTGTGGGAAGCAAATCAGGCAAATCCACTGCAGCGCCCAACGGAGCAATGGATAAGGATTGTGCCACGTCACTCAACTGCACCAATCGGTTCACCCGAGAACGAAACAAGGCCGGCACAATGGGCTGCCTCATGAAGTGATCACGCACAGCAAATGTTTCTGCATCCAGACGCTCCATGACGTCCTCTTGTGAGGCGTCACCATCCAATCCTAGCAAAGTCAAAGCAGTCCCTTTGTCCATTTTTTCTTCATTCTAAAAAGTGAAGATAAGCCAACCCGATGATTGGACTTCGATACTCGCGCTTTCATTGTTAAATTTGGGCAAATTGAATTTCGATGAAAATGATGACGCTCGTCTCTTTTTGGTTGTGTCTTGTCCTCTCAGCCTGCAACTCCGAAGACTCTTCTTCTCCCGCTCAGTCCGCAAGCAACTCTGCGACGGAAACTGTGGCCAATTCAACGCAAGACACGCAACAAGCCATTGCTTCTCCTTCGCACATGAATGGAACCAATGAGCAGAATAAGGGCGACAAAACCGGGCCGATCCATCTCCATGGCACCATTAATTTCTCTGGAGGCGGCGAGGTGACGTTGTATGAAACGGAAGGAAAAAACACCTTCGAGGTAGCAAAAACGCGTTTAGCGAATCAATCTTTTGATTTCGGGATGCTCGAAGTGAGTCGTGGATTTTACCAATTGTCGTTGAATGGCGAAACCAACTCAACGAACATCATTCTCAACCCTGATGAGCCCGAGCTATTTATTCAGTTCAACAGCAACCGTTTAAGCGCCAATCGCACAGCCCCTGACTCCAACGAAAACAGCGGGTGGTTTGCCTACAGCACGCAAGATTTCAATGCCCAACGTGAAATCAAAAACTTGCGCAAATCCATCAAAGACGCAGGCGCTTTTCAGTCACGAATAGAGGCTCAAATCAAGGAGCAGGAACAGGAATTGATTGCGACTCAGCATGAATTGATCCAAGCCAATCCGGGCACTTATCTCGCGAAGTGGTTGTCATGGCTTAACCCTCAATATCCGGATTCGAAAGGTCGTTTTTTCGAAGACATCGACCCATTGGACAACAGCGCGATTCGATCCATGGCGCTCAGCGATCGAATTCAGAAGATGATGCGTTCGTTTAGTGGTGGCACGGATAGCGGATTCCTCGGCTGCATCGACTTGGTCAAAGCTCACTTTGAGCCGAATCCAAAGGCACTGGAAAGCGTCTTGTACACGATGCTAGACGGTTTCTACAATACAGGCAAGGAAACGATCTGTCAATACATCTTGGACAATTATATCTTCGATGAAGATTGTGGCGCCGATTTGAGTGATGCTATTCGAATTCGCGCTCAAGGCATTATCAATTTGCAAGTTGGAAAAACACCTCCCAACTTCAACATCGCTCGATTTGACGGAGGCAACTTGGACTTAATGGCCACCTGCAAGCAAAACGAATACACGCTTGTGATGTTTTGGGCTTCTTGGTGCCACAAGTGCGAGCAAGAAATTCCATTCATCGGACCGTTGTACGCCAAATACAATTTCAAAGGATTCGAAGTCATTGGAGTGAGCTTGGATCAACAGCGTTCTACCTGGGGTGCAGCCATCGAAACGAATGGGATGACCTGGCCGAATGTCAGTCAGCTCAAGGCTTGGAACAGCCCGGTAGTAACCGAATACAAAGTCACTGCGACGCCCACTTATTTCTTATTGGACAAGGAGGGCACCATCGTATTGAAGCCGAAGCGTCACTTCGAAGTAGAGGAGTTCTTGAGAGGCAAGCTCTAAGAGCACCCCCTCAACTGTTCAGACTCACTTTTCTTGCTTCTTTGTCGGCAAGATAGGCCTCCCAAAGGCCCAAAATCATGCCATCTGAAAGACCTACTTTGGGAACGAGGATCTCGTGACATCCAGCAAGCTCCATCACGCGGGTGTAGATTTCTCCAGCAGGAACGATGACATCAGCCCGGTCTGGTTTTAAGCCAAATGTTCGCATCCGAAGTGGCATTGGACAAGCTTCAATCAGTTGATGCCAATCGCGAAGTGCATCAAGGGACAATGGAGCATTCCGTTCAACACGACTCAATCGATGGTAGCGGTTGATATTCCCACCTGTTCCTACCGCAATCATCGGGGATTTAGACGTTCGAATGTGGTCTACAAATGATTTAACGGCATCCCACTCTCCGTCAGGAATCCTTCCTTTAAGCGCCCGGACGGTGCCCAGTTGGAAGCTCTTTGAACGCACCTTTTTCCCTTCACGAATGAGGGTCAATTCTGTGCTTCCGCCTCCGACATCGATATACAGGGCATTCTCGTTTTTTTCGAGCAGAGAACCTCGAAAGTTTTGAAAAATAATATCCGCTTCTTCCTGACCTGAAATGCATTCCATTCGGATCCCTGCAGCTTCTTCGATGCGCTGCACGAGCTCCTGACCATTGTTGGCCTCCCGAATTGAACTCGTTGCGCACGCTCTGAACCACTGGATTTCCTGAGCCTCTAGCAAGTATCGAAATCCCATGAGGGTTTTCAGCAAACTTATTTCTTTGGCCTCCGAAATGTGCCCCATTTCGAAGACATCCTCTCCCAAACGGATGGGCACCCGGATAAAGGATATTTTCTGTTCGACAATAACGCCCTCTTTTTGTCGGACATCCTTGACTAGCAGCCTTGCTGCATTGGATCCGATATCAATAGCTCCGAAACGCATGAACCAATTTAAGGCACAAACCAATGGTCACGTCGAAACAAAATAAGAATGATTCGCTCAGCGCACCCCCTCATTTTCATGAGTTATTCAATCGGTCCCAATGGAATTGGTACATGGCTTCTTGGGAATTCAAGGGCAGCTTTTGACCTTTAGGTCGAACAAAGGCATTGGTCATTCGTTTGTCGATACGCCTAGCTTTGACTGTATCCTGCAACTGCATTTCTAGATAGGTCGCTATATCGCTCTGCAGCAGTGGATCCAAAATAGGGACGCTGACCTCCACCCGACGATCCAAGTTGCGCGTCATCCAATCCGCTGAACTTAAAAAGTACAGGGGATGACCATCATTGGCAAAAACCAAAATACGGGCGTGATCGAGATACCGACCGATTACACTCCGAACTTGGATGTTTTCGCTCATGCCCTTGACACCTGGAACCAAAGAGCAGATTCCACGAACAATTAAGTCCACTTGTACCCCCGCTTTGCTCGCAGCATAGAGCTTCCGAATCATATCTGCATCCACGAGATTGTTCAACTTCAGCAGGACTCTAGCAGGCTTCCCTTCTCGCGCATGTTGCATCTCCCTTTGAATCAATTCGGAGAATTTACGCCGCGTACTGTAGGGGCTTACGATCAAATTGCGAAAGACCGGTCGTTCGTAATTGTTCGACAAAAACTGGAATAAGCGGTCGACTTCACCCGTAATCTGCGGGTCTGCGGTTAAAAACGCAAAATCACAAAAAACCCGCGCCTTCTCCTCGTGGAAATTCCCTGTGCCGATGTGTGCGATTCGCTCGACCTTCCGGTCTCTAACCCTCGTAATCAGGAATAACTTAGAGTGCACCTTCAATCCACTGACTCCGAACTCAACCACCGCGCCTGCCTGTTGCAAAAGGTTGGACATTTCGATGTTGTGCTTTTCATCAAAACGCGCCGATAATTCAATGACCACTTGGACGGTCTTACCGTTTCGGGATGCATTCATCAAAGCGTTGATGACCTGAGAATTTCGAGCCAAACGGTACAAGTTAATCTTGATGGATTGGACCGACGGATCAATCGCAGCTTCTCGCAAGATGTCGACCACTTGACCAAACTGATGGTAGGGATAATGCAGTAAGATATCGCGCTTTCCGATCTGGTCCAGTAAGCTGCTTTTTCTCAACAATTGCGGATGCACTAATGGATCCATTCGTCTATACATCAAATCCAGCCTCCCCAAATTCGGGAATTCCATCAGATCTTTTTTGTTGTGATAACGACTGCCCGGAATGACATTCTCAGATTCTGCTAGACTTAAATTGTCTTTCAGCATCTTCAGCATTTTCGCTGGCATTTCTCGATCATACAAGAAGCGAACAAAATCACCTTGCCGCCTTCGAGCCACTCCTCTTCGCATCTTCTCCATCAAAGAACGCGACAAGTCATCATCCATGTCAATCTCCGCGTCGCGTGTCACCTTGATCGCATGGGCTACGACGACTTCAGGCTGAAACAATCCGAAAATGCGTGGCAACTCCAATCGAATGATGTCCTCTATGAACGCCACCACTTGCTCCGACCCGTCCGATGGCAATACCAAAAAACGAGGAACGTGTCGTGGCACTTCCAAGATCGCGTATTGCGTTTTGGTCTTTCCTTTTTGATTGAGAACCAATCCGACCGCCAAATATAAAGAGCCATCCAACAGGTCGGGAAAAGCCACATCCCTCCCTATCATTATGGGGACCAAGTGGGTGCGAATTTTCCTGCTGAAATAGTTGGTCGCGAACGCTTGCTGCTCCTCGTTGAGTTCCTTTTCATTGACGAATCGGATGTTGTCCTTGGCTAGATCGTCTACGGCCAATTCAAAGGCATGATTGTATTCGGATTGCAGCTCAATCACCCGCTCAGAAACCTTCGCCAACGTCTCCTTGACATCAAACCCCAATGTGGTGGTCGTCTTGTTGCCAACCAAAGCCACCCGTTGCAGGTTGGCCACGCGCACGCGGAAAAACTCATCCAGGTTGTTGGAGAAAATCCCCAAAAAGCGAATGCGTTCGATGACCGGGTTGTCTGGATGCGACGCCTCTTGCAGCACTCTGTGATTGAAAGCCAACCAGCTGAGTTCGCGATTGATAAACCAATCGGGGCCTTTCATTTTATTGCTCACGATGCAAAGATATCGCCAGCGAGTCAATAGACGAACGATGTCGAAGTAACTTCGCAGCGAGTTTCAAACCCAACAATTCACACCCATGGCGCATTTGGTCGGAAGGAAAGCCCCTCATTTTTCAAGTTCAGCGGTTATCAACGGATCCTTTTCAAAAGGGTTTTCACTGGATCAGTTCATCGGCAACAGCAATGTGTTGTTCTTCTTCTACCCCAAAAGCTTCACCGGATTGTGCCAATCGGAGTTGCAAGCCTTTGACGCGCAACTCGATGCCTTCAAAGCCGTGGATACCGTGATCGTCGGATGCTCCACCGATACTTCGGATACACACATGGCCTTTATGAAGGTTGCACAAGCTGACGGCGGCATTCAAGGAGTGCGTTATCCGCTGGTTTCTGACGCGAATAAAACCATCACCACCAATTACGATGTTCTCAGCGGTGAATACGATTACACGGAAGATGGATTGCTTTCAGCCGATTCTGACATGGTGGCCTTGCGTGGATTGTTCCTGATCGACAAGACAGGTGTCGTCCAGCATCAATTGATCAACTTTTATCCTTTGGGTCGCAGTGTAGACGAAGCGTTGCGGATGGCTTCTGCTTTGCACCACGTGCAAACGCATGGAGAAGGATGTCCTGCCAACTGGACACCAGCCGGTTAAATCCACCACCGCTGATCTTATCCGTTTTGTAAAGCGCGCAATTCACTCCAACTTTTCGGAACAGGAGTCGCTTCAACGGACAACGGAACTTCTTGGTTGCTTAGAAACTTAATGACCAAATCATTGAATATTTCGGGTGCCTCAATGCTGCACACGTGGCCACAATTCTCAATGACCGTCAACTTGACATTTTGTTGAATCTTGGCGAATCGCTGTGCTGCCTTGATGAAAATGTGATCCTGACTGCCCATTACGACTAGCCCCTTCTTCATAACAGGACGATTGAAATAAACGCTGATCAACTTGAAGAATGGCTTGTACAGCTCCACCCACTTCAAGTATTCCCCGCCGGTCAATCGCAAACTCTGCCTGCGGAATACATGCCGACTCAATCGGTGATTTCGACGCGGCAGCACGATGAAGCTAAAAAGCCAATACATCGCGCGGTAGGGCAAGATGTACGTTAGCAGTTTGGCGCTGTGTACGAACCAGTGCATCATGGTGCTGCCATCGAAAATGGCACCTGCCATGACCATGCGATCCACCAAGGCAGGACGCTCGATGTCAATTTTCTGCAAAATCACACTGCCAATACTTAACGACACAAAGTGCGCTTTCTGAATGCCCAAGTTGTCTATGACGGCCAGTATATCAGTCGCTACAATGTCAAAATCGTATGACGGAAACTCCGGCATGATGTCTTTGCTCTCTCCATGATCTCGCAAATCGATGAGAAGCAACCGAAAGTGAGGTGCCAACGCATCGATTTGAAACTTCCATGTTCGAATGCTCCCTCCCGCACCGTGCACGAATACCAACCAAGGCGCATTGGGCTTTTGATCGATGATTTCATAATGCAAGAGCGTTTGCTCTGCCGCTGGGGATGCGGGATTTTCCATTGCTGCAAATTTCGATGATTTCAGTCAAACTTCCATGCTACTGAGCCTCGGAGGCCTGATGTTTTTTCAGGACGACCATGATCGCTATACGGGTCATGACTGAACGGCAAAAGGGCACCAATTCTCCCCGTATGGAACAGGATTGTTTTTAACTTCGCGCAGCAACGAAGCCATCAGGAACCAATGAGGTCTTTGATGCTACAGCTACGAACTCAATCAAAACTATGGATCACTCGAATCACAGCCATTCACACGAAGCATCTTCTGACGGTGCTGCGAAGTGCCCATTCACGGGACATTCCTCACAACAAGGCTCCAAAGGCGGTACCAAAAATCAAGACTGGTGGCCGAACCTGCTTAACATCAATATTTTGAGACAACACGGCGCGGAGTCGAACCCAATGGGAACGGACTTCAACTACGCCGAAGCCTTCGCTTCCTTGGATTTGGATGCCTTGAAGAAGGACATTGAGCATGTCATGACAGATTCGAAGGAGTGGTGGCCTGCAGATTATGGACACTACGGCCCATTTTTTATCCGAATGGCTTGGCACAGCGCTGGCACGTATCGCACGACGGATGGGCGTGGTGGTGGTGGTGCAGGAACGCAGCGATTCGCTCCATTGAATAGCTGGCCTGACAACACCAATTTGGACAAAGCCCGCTTGCTCTTGTGGCCGATCAAGCAGAAATACGGAAAGAAACTATCGTGGGGTGACCTCATGATTCTAGCGGGCAATTGCGCGCTTGAATCCATGGGTTTCAAACCCTTCGGCTTTGCCGGTGGACGGGAAGACGTTTGGCAACCTGAAGAAGACATCTACTGGGGACCCGAGGGCGAGTGGCTCGCCTCCAAGCGCTACTCTGGCGATCGTGAATTGGACAACCCACTTGCAGCGGTTCAGATGGGATTGATTTACGTCAACCCACAAGGTCCTGATGGCAATCCCGACCCACTCGCATCCGCGCGAGACATTCGAGAGACGTTCGCACGCATGGCCATGAACGATGAAGAAACCGTTGCGCTGATCGCCGGCGGACACACGTTTGGCAAGACGCACGGTGCAGCCGACGCGGATGAGCATGTTGGCACTGAACCCGCTGGAGCGAGCATTGAACAGCAAGGAATGGGATGGAACAACTCATTCGGCACGGGCCGTGGAGCGCACACCATCACCAGCGGACTCGAAGGCGCGTGGACAACGACACCCGCCCAGTGGAGCCACGATTACTTGGAAAATCTCTTCAATTTCGATTGGGAATTGACAAAAAGCCCCGCTGGAGCTTTCCAGTGGAAGCCCAAGAACGGAGCCGGTGCTGGCACCGTTCCGGATGCGCATGATGCTTCGATCAGCCATGCACCGACGATGCTCACTTCGGATTTAGCCTTACGGGAAGACCCCGCTTACGGACCAATCGCTCGCCGATTCTATGAAAATCCTGCCGAATTCCGTGATGCCTTTGCGCGTGCTTGGTTCAAATTGACACACCGGGACATGGGACCGGTTGCGCTTTATGTAGGAAAGGACGTTCCCCAAGAAGACCTGATTTGGCAAGACACCATTCCAGCAGCGACAGCGCCTGTGGTCAGTGCTTCCGACATCCAAGATCTAAAAGGACAGATTTCCTCATCCGGCTTGACCGTAACGCAAATGGTGACCACCGCTTGGGCATCCGCATCCACCTTCCGTGGCTCCGACAAGCGTGGCGGTGCAAATGGTGGCCGAATCCGATTGGCTCCGCAAAAATATTGGGCGGTCAACAACCCGTCTGAGTTGTCAACGGTATTGAGTGCGTACGAAGGCATTCAATCGGCTTTCAATGCTGCCAATGCGCAGGGAAGTCAGGTATCCATGGCTGATCTGATTGTCCTCGGTGGATGTGTTGGAGTCGAGAAGGCTGCGCACAATGCTGGACATTCCATTGCCGTGCCTTTTGCACCTGGACGCACCGATGCTTCGCAGGAACAGACGGATGTCTCCTCTTTTGCAGTACTCGAACCTTTTGCTGATGGATTCCGGAATTACTTGCAAGGAGCCAGTTCGATTGCCGCGGAAGAGTACTTGATTGACAAAGCTCAACTGATGACACTCACCGCTCCTGAACTGACGGTGTTGGTGGGTGGAATGCGGAGCATGCAAGCCAATTTCGATGGCTCGAGCTTCGGCATCTTCACCAATCGAAAAGACACGCTCTCAACGGATTTCTTCACCAATCTGTTGGACTTCAGCACCGTTTGGGAGAAGTCCAACCACTCAGACAATGAGTTCCATGGCAACGACCGTTCTACGGGTGCGCCCAAATGGAAGGCGTCACGTGTGGACTTGATCTTCGGATCCAATTCCGAGCTGCGCGCGTTGGCTGAAGTGTATGCCTGCGTAGATTCCGAAGCGCAGTTCTTACACGATTTTGTCGCCGCTTGGGACAAAGTCATGAACTTGGACCGATTCGACTTGAAAAAGTAAACGTCCAATTGACTGCACAGAAAAGGCGGCCCTCAAAAGGACCGCCTTTTCTATGCGCTCAAGTTCCAATCTGCAGATTCACTCTGGAGGCTCGCCATCACCCGTCACGCGAGTCAAAGGCTTGTCCTTCTTGGCATAAGATAAACGCTCCAATTGTTGGGTATTGTGGTAGGAGTCCAAAGAACTCATGGCCACAACTCCGAGTTTTTCTAGATCCAGGAATCCATCCTCCGCCCAAGCGTCTTCAGGAAACTCAATCCAACGGATTTGCCCTACTATAAAGCGGCATTCGTTTTGCGGGATTTTCCATTCATCGACACGTTCAAGTCCAATGCGAACGGATGATTCTTCAACAGCCGGTGCCTCAAAGCCACAACGAAAAACTGGATTCAATCCAACAGCCTCAAATTCGCTTTCTTCCGCATCATAACGGGCGCTGGTCTGATGTGCTTTTCGATACCATGAATCCGACACGTGGTTGATGGTGAACACTCCTGTTTCACGGATATTCCAGTAGGTATGGCTTCCATTTTCCGGCTCAACAGGCGGCCTCAAGACAACTCCAAGCAACGCAGGATCTGATCCCAAATGGACCACGGAACTGAACATGGCCAAGTTGTGATGCCCCATGCCATCAGTGGTACCGATGACATTCGCACTTTTGAAACCACTCAAGCTGTTCATCAATCGGCCTCGCTTCCGTTGTTCCAGCAGTTCAATGTCCACATCATTCAATGCGCGCATGGCTCAACGAATTCGACTCATGCCTCCGTCCATCTGCAGGACTTGACCGGTCATGTTTTGCGCTTGTCCACTCAACAGCCAATGGGCCAATCCCGCGACCTCTTCCGCTGATGCCACCCGTTTCAATGGACTTCGTTCAGCTGCCGCTTCTCGCTTGGCATCGCTGCCTAACAGGCCTGCTGCCAACGGTGTATCAGTCAATGAAGGTGCAATGGCATTGACACGGATTTTCGGAGCCCATTCAGCCGCAAGCGAGCGCGTCAAGCCTTCGATTGCTCCTTTCGCTCCAGCGATGCTCGCATGAAATGACATGCCGGTGCCCACCGCTACCGTGCTGAAGAGCACGACAGATGCACTCGGAGATGCGGCCAATAATTTCTGATTTGCCTGCAATGTCTGCACCGCCCCGAGAAAATTGACTTCCCAATCTTCGACGAAGTGCTCTCGTTTCAATCCGCGGAGGGGCTTCAATCGCAAGGTACCTGGACAGTATACTAGCCCCGCAAGCTCAGAGGCGAATGAGGACAGGTCACACGGATGTTGGACCGCGTCGAACACCAAGCTTTGGTATGCGCTTGAGTGAGCATCCGCAGGGCGTTGAACACCCGTTCTGGACACGCCAATGACCCGATGACCCGATGCCAGCAATTGCTCCCGCAATGAAGCTCCAATGCCTCTGGAATCACCGACAATGGCGAAAGTACGTTCCTCCATCATCACGATTTGGATAATAGTTCCATCAATTTCTCTTCAAGCTGAGCAGCTTTAGCCACCAACTCATCCGACTTGGTTCGATCGATGGACCCCATTCGATGGGCTTCGGCCAACATCGCTGCATGTTCTTTCTGCAACTTCTTGACCGGATCTGTTTTGAATATTCCCCACATGGTGAAGGAACAACTGGGAGAGGCTCGTGTTCGAATCTTATCCTAAATCCTTCAATTTCGCATTCAACACGTCCAATTTCGAAAGCGCATCAGACTCCTTTTTCCTTTCCATAACAACCACGGCGTCAGGAGCATTGCTTACAAAACGCTCATTGGACAACTTGCCTTGTACGGCCTTTAGAAAGCCTGTAACATGTTGAATTTCTTTGTGAATCTTTTCTTTCTCAGCATCGACATCTACGGCATCCCCAAATGGAATAAAGAAGGAGGATCTTCCGATAAGAAACCCAAAGCTATTGGGCACCTTTTCTTTGGTTTGCTCAATAGAGGAGAGATTGCACAACTTGATCAAAGCGGCCTCCAAAGCGGCTGGATAGCCTTCTCCAGAATCCACATGGAGTACGAGCGCATCGCGATGGGGAATTTGGTTCTCTTTCCGCACATTCCGCACCTCGGAGACGAGCTGTTTGAATGTCTCGAAATGCGTCAGCAAATCCTGATCAATCACACCCACTTTGGGCCATGGAGCAATGCACAAGGCATCTGCGGGAGCCGACCGGTCTCCAATCCAATGCCAGATCTCTTCCGTTTGAAAGGGCATAAACGGATGGAGTATTTTCAGAATGGACTCGAACAACTCCACCGTCGCATCATAGGTCTTGCCATCCAGAGCTTGACCATAGGCCGGTTTTACCAATTCGAGATACCAACTACAGAAATCATCCCAGACCAGCCGATACGTTCCCATTAACGCTTCGCTCAATCGGAATTCGGCAAACTGCGCATCCAATTCCATCAAGACTTCATTCACCCGATTCTGCATCCAGACGATGGCCTGCGCCGATGAATCCCGTTGCGCTGCATCTTGTTCGACTTCCCAACTCTGCGTTAGGCGGAACGCATTCCAAATTTTATTGGCAAAATTTCGGCCTTGTTCACAGAGCTTCTCATCAAAAGGCAAGTCGTTGCCAGCAGGCGAAGTCAAGAGCATCCCTACACGCACGCCATCCGCACCGTATTGGTTCATCAGCTCGATGGGGTCCGGGCTGTTCCCAAGGCTCTTGGACATTTTACGGCCCTGCTTATCCCGGACAATCCCTGTATAATAGACGTTTTTAAACGGTGCCTCACCACGGTACTCATACCCGGCGATGATCATCCGTGCAACCCAAAAAAACATGATTTCCGGGGCGGTCACCAAGTCAGCCGTCGGATAGTAATACGACACCTCCTCTTCTGTCTTCAACCCATCAAAAACTTGAATCGGCCACAACCAACTGCTAAACCACGTGTCCATCACATCCTCATCTTGCCGAATGTCCTCGCGTTGCATGTCGGCGCGGCCCGATTTAATGCGTGCAGCGTCCAAAGCTTCCGAGGCCGTCTTCGCCACCACAAATGCATCCTTTCCCTCTCCATAGAACCAAGCGGGAATCCGATGCCCCCACCACAATTGACGACTGACACACCAATCTTTCACATTCTCCATCCAATGCCGGTAGCTATTCTTGAACTTGGGCGGATGGAACGCAACCGTGCCGTCCATAACATGATCCAACGCAGGCTGAGCCAATTCCTTCATCGAAAGAAACCACTGGAGCGATAAGCGAGGCTCTATGACCGCATCCGTGCGTTCTGAACGCCCCACCTTGTTCGTGTAATCCTCCGTTTTCACCAAAAAACCGGCCTCCTCCAAGTCCTTATGAATCGCCTTCCGAGCATCAAATCGATCCATTCCCTCATAGCTCCCCCCTTGCTCATTCAGCGTGCCATTGGCATGGAAGATGTCGATGGTTTCCAGGTCATGTTTTTTGCCTAGATCGTAATCATTGACATCGTGGGCCGGGGTGACCTTGAGACATCCTGTTCCAAATTCTCGATCGACGTAGTCATCTAGAACAATCGGGATCCGTCGTCCGATGAGGGGCACACAAGCTTCCTTGCCGTGCAAGTGGACAAAGCGTTCGTCTTCCGGATGAATGCAAATCGCCGTATCTCCCATGATCGTCTCAGGGCGCGTCGTCGCAATGGTCAACCATTCATCCTCCGCATCCGCGATGGCGTAGCGCACGTGGTACAGCAGTCCATGTTCCTCTTTGTGGATGACTTCCTCATCGCTCAAAGCGGTGAGTGCTACAGGATCCCAATTCACCATCCGCACGTCCCGGTAAATCAACCCTTTATTGAACAAATCAATGAACGTGTCAATCACTCCATCGTAATACGCCTCATCCATGGTAAATCGAGTCCGATCCCAATCACAACTTGCGCCCAACTTTTTCAGTTGTTCCAAGATAATTCCACCATGCTCATGGGTCCATTCCCAAGCATGACCTAAGAATGCATCCCGCGTTAAATCGGATTTCCGAATGCCTTTTTCGCGCAAGCGATGTACAACCTTGGCTTCAGTCGCAATGGAAGCGTGGTCAGTTCCTGGCACCCAACAGGCATTCTTCCCTAGCATTCGCGCCCTTCGAACCAACACATCTTGAATGGTGTTGTTGAGCATGTGCCCCATGTGCAACACACCCGTCACATTGGGCGGAGGAATGACTACAGTATAAGCCTCACGGTCATCTGGCTTGGATTGAAAATATCCATTTTCCAACCAGTAGGCATACCATTTGTCTTCAATGGTATTCGGATCGTAAATCGTTGGCAATTCCATGGGGGAGCTATCTCGTTTCTATTTCGCAAAAATCGGACAAAAAAGAAGTCGTTCCTCCAAATGAGAAACGACTTCCAAATATCATTCTGCACTTAATCGTGCAATCAAGTATTTCACTCTTTGTTGACGGGTGCTCCAGCAGCAGCAGGCTTCAATGGTGCTCCACCCGTACTATTCACATCTGATGCTTCCACCTTGCCCTTGATACGAATCACCTTGGTAGGCTCATTGTTCGCATTGGAGGTAATGGTTACGCTCTTATTGATTGGACCAATTCGCTTGGTGTCGTATCGAACACTAATGACTGAAGTGGCTCCGGGCATAACAGGGTCCTTATCACATTTCGGTACAGTGCATCCGCATGAACCCTTGCAACGAGAAATAATCAACGGATCCGTTCCAGCATTGGTGACCGTAAATTCACATCCTCCGTCGGCTCCCTGAGAGATTGTTCCGTAATCATGAACGTCCTTATCAAGGGAAATGGATGCACCAGAAGTGAGGTCTTGTGCCGATGTCAAGGCAATGAAGCCAAAGACCATCATGCAAGCAGTCAAAAATTGTTTCATGGATTCTAAATCGTTATTGCGCTCATAAAGATAAGAACAAATGTGCATCGAGCGAAAGCACCTGTTTTTTTTTGAATTTACTTAACACTCTCATGTGAAGCACGCAGATGTAAAGCAAGAATGACGCCAAAAAAAAGGGGAGCATAGCTCCCCTTTTTCATATCAAATCAAGATGAATTTATTCACAGGATGTTCCGAAGTTGGCCAAGAATGCCAGCAAATCCGGAGTTCCGACTTGACCGTCATTGTTCAAATCGCCTGGGCAATCAGAAGCAGCGTTGAATTCACATGAGCCATCATCCGTGGTGGCAGATGCATCATAATTTTCAGCGTCCTCATAAAGACAACCTCCGGCAATGGCGGTCATGCAGTAGCTCTCATCTGAACCATTGAAAGGATTGTACTCAACATACATTGGATCTGCACAACCAGCACAAAGATCACAGCTATTGAAGCAAGCTCCTATTGTGGTCATGTTACCTGATACGTCAATGACACGGTTTCCACCGTTTCCACAATCACCGACACTTTCATCGGCACCCCACGCATTGCCGTTGATGAACTTGTACTCATACGATCCTTGTTGCAATTGCAACACGACCTGGTACACGCCATAACCGGCATAAGGAACCATCAAAGAAGAAGGATCCCAGCCTTGGAAGCTTCCAGCCATGTGGACACCTTCATCGGCAACCATTTCATTGGACATGTTGATTCGGAACGTTACCAAGTAGGTACAACTTCCGTCGTCAACGTTGGCTCCAGCTTCGTAGTTCTGCGCTGAAGCATCCATGCAACCATTGTAGTTACAATCACCAGCATCCGTAGCCAATTCATTGTAGTTGTCTGCATCCATATCCTGACAACCGGCTACTTCCTGGCAGTCCAAAACAGAATCGCCGTCAGTATCCGTGTAATCACACGCCACGCTCAGGTCACAGAAATCTGTAAATCCACAAGCCGATGGATCACCACAACCCATGTTGAATGAAGACACCGGAGCAAGCCACAAATAGCTCGCACCGATTACAGGCACAGCTGTTTGCCAAATGCCGTTGTTCTCGCTTAAGATGGCCGTTCCTCCACTGAGTGGGTTCACAAATCGCACCAAGTCCCCACAGAAAGAGATGTCCGCAATGCCCGCCAATCCGACGAGGTCTGCAAGCAAACCACCCGTTTGGTCCGTGATGTTGGAGAAATGCATCGGGCCATCGGTACCATCACCGAGGAACACTCCGTTCAAGGCTACGTTTGGATTCACTCCGCCTGAAGCTTCACAATCTGCAGCATAGACTTCATTCTCTGTTCCTGTCAATGTTACACCCACCAACCACAAAGATGTAGCGCCTGTGACAATGGTCGTAGATTCATTGTAATCACAGCTGCCATCGTCATCCGTAGCAGAACCATCGTAGTTGCAAGCAATGACGCTCATGCAACCATAAACAACCAAAGAATTGCCTTCACAATCAAGTCCTTCTTCAGCATACGTGCAACTTCCGTCATCCGATGTCGCCAACGCGTTGTAGTTACAAGCCGCTTCGTCATTGCAACCAGGCCCAAGAGGCACCAATTCCAAGCTTGTCGCCAATCGAGGTGCGGTATAGTCTTGAATCTGATCGATCCAGAACATCGCCTCGTCTTCACCCATTGTTGGATTCAGCGTCAATTGCGTTGCAGCAATGCTGGTTCCGTTCGCTTCATCCACCATCTGTGTTGTGGCAACATCCCACCACTGCCAAGGAGCAGAGTCGTAAGGCTCTGTTGGCGCTCCGTCTACGTAGTTGTTCAATACAGGATACAATCCGTCCCATCCTTGGTTGCCCAATGCAGCAGCCGGATCGGCCAAACCGATTTCAGCAAATGCCGCGTTGTTATTGGTGGCATAACCATTGATTTCAGAGTGAATGTCATAAGCACCCGAAACTTCAACAACAGGCTCACTAGTCGTTGGAACGACCAATATCCCAGTTGTATACGGTGCGAATTGATCATGGGGAGCATGGAAACTCACCATCGGCATGTCGCCTTCATCCAACCAGTTCAAATCGCCCATCGCACCTCCCATGTTCATTTGGAAGTTGAATTCACTGGTGTAATCCACGTGGTTTGCCATGCACAACTGGAAGCCGCCTACAGAAGCAGGAGCATACGTATCAGTGGTTGCATCTGGATTTCCATGAATGCCTTCAATCACCATAGGAATGAACGAGCCATCTCCTGGGTTGTACCAAAACTTGGTGATGGGGTTGCCCGCATCGTCCAAAATGATGTCGTTGTAGTCTGAAATGGAAGCAGATGCCAATGTAATATAGCCCCCTGTTCCTTCTCCAAACATAGCGATTTTGTCACCAGAAACTCCCCAAGGGTTGCCGTCTTCAGCAATGGACTTGCGGAAGTAAC
>ERZ887942.222-NODE-222-length-48566-cov-22.369545_pt1 | contig 48566 bp, 45 predicted proteins | sample MGYA00521099_ERZ887942 | MGnify/ENA primary metagenome ERZ887942 (study PRJEB32303, sample SAMEA104408605) | aquatic metagenome | biome: Brackish water; feature: Pelagic; material: water | place: Baltic Sea | collected 2014-06-07T06:48:00 | depth 16,251 m ... | reverse complement strand
TTCGATATTCCACGACCGTGGGGCTCTCCTCTGGCTCTGGAGTCGGTTCCGGTTCTGGCTCAGCAACGTTTGTGTTACTAGTTGCCGTTGGAATCTTCAACAACTGGCCAATTGAAATGCGGTTTGGATTTGTAATTCCGTTAAATTCTTGAAGTGCCTTGCTAGAAACTCCAAACTTGGCACCGATTCTAAGAAGTGTGTCACCGGATTGAATTCGATATTCCACGACCGTGGGGCTCTCCTCTGGCTCTGGAGTCGGTTCCGGTTCCGGTTCCGGTTCTGGTTCCGGTTCTGGCTCCGCTGCTGGAGTTGCAGGAGCATCTGCCGACGAACCGGGGATCCGAATCAACTGGCCGACCGAGATCCGGTTGGGGTTTGTGATCGAGTTCAAGGATTGGATTGCAGAAACAGTGACCCCAAATTTTTGAGCTATTTCATTAAGGCTGTCACCAGACACCACGCGGTAGGTTCGTTCTTCGGACTCTGTTGGTGCTGGGCTTGGTGACGGTGCTGCCGGTTCCTCAGGGGCCACTGCGGGCTCGGGAGCCGAGCTCACGGGTGCTTCAACGGGTATAAGCTCCGGGATTGTCCCCTCGAAGCTCAATTCACCGAAATCTCCGGTTGGAATGCCCTCTAGAGATGCCAATTGCACTGTCGCTGGCGCCTTGCCCAGAGTAGGTATTTTGCTTGCAAAGTAATTGGTTGCCTGAATGTAGCCTGGGCCATCGCCCCGAAGAGTCGAAAAGTGAGCCCAAGATGAAATCCTGGCTTTTTTGCCGTCTTGAACCAAGTACAGCAACCCACTATTGGTGCGAATAAATTGCCCCACAGAGCGCTCGGACAGGATCAATGCAGCACAGGTATTTGTAGACAGCGGAAAAACACTTCCAGGAAATTCTGATGCTGCTGCAGGCGAGGTTGGATAAAGGATGCCCCTGTCAAGAAGATAAATAGCTCCGTCACACTGAACCTTGACTCCGGTAAACCCGGTCCTGGTTTCCAATGCCGAGAGGTCGCTTGCTGCAACGGTGAACACCTTGGACTTAGAAACACTGGTTGCCTGCGAGCTGCTGGCAAGCAAAACCTTGTTCGTCAAGTCATCCACCAGGTATAGCTTGCTTGACCCAGCAGTCTTCACAACGGCTCCTGGAGCAAGTGCCAGGCCGACTTTTTCGATTGTGTTTATCGCCGATTGGGGTATTTCTATGGCCTTGGGCTGACCGATCAGGCTAAGAAACTGACTGACCATAGTCGTGTCGCTGGTTAGTCTTCGTTCCGCCGATTGAACGAAGTAAGAAAACCTGTTGCCAGCCGAAGTGACAATCACCGGGGTGCTGAGGACAGCTTCAACAGTTGGAATTTTGGCAAGCAAGGTGTCTGGAACAGCAAGGACCTGTTCGGTCCAGTTCTCTGGGTCAGAAACTGGAAGCTTTCCTGCTGCAGTGATGACAAAGGTCGCACCGGTGCTATCGGAAACAAAACCCTTGATTTGTTCTTCATTCAAGGTCGACTCTATGGCCTGCAGGTCAACAGCAGCTGGAGCCTGATCGAACCACTTTTCCAATCCTGTGCTGCTAACCAGCGAAGAATTCAACAGGAAGGTTTGACCGCCGGCAGCAATCGCTTTTTGTGAACCTCCGGCAACTGTGAACATCACTGATTCAGACGCCAGTGCAGTACCTGGCGTGAGGCTTGCAACTTGCTCAATGGTCATTCGCGTCGGTGTGATGGCCTGTGCACCAACTGTTTGAAGCGCTAGGTCATCGACCACAAATCTAGAGCTTGCATTTTCAATCCAGTAACGAGTTCCGGCTTCGGTTTGGACAAGTCTCGTGAGAGTTCCGCCGTCAACAAAAGTGTTCAGTTGCAGGCTGGTGACAGCAATGCTGACGTCACAGTTGGCACCGTATTGAATCGCAATTTGGCAGTCTGGCACCGAGTATTTGACTCCATCTACGAGCAAGAACTTTGCACCTGAAACCGAATCAGAAACCAGTTGAGTCATTTCACCTGTCGTGACGAAGCTATCCAGGTAGGCAGTTGAAATTTCACCAATTGGACCCAAAGGCCTAAGAGCGGCAAGCAATCTGGAATCCGTAACCAAGTACTTCTTGTCATCCACAATCAGATAAGTTTCTGGTCCAGCGTCCTTAAGGAGGTAGCCGCCGCCAATTGGCGAACCAAACCAGTCGTGGAAGAAACGCCAAAAGTTCCTGTTTCCATAGGCCGAGCAGCTATCGCCTGATCCATACATGTTGGCTAGGGCTGCTTGGTTTGGCGTGTAAGGGGTGTAGTAGTAGAGGTTGGCGGTGGCTTGGTTTTTCAACTCGAAGCTCTTTGTGCCGCAGGAAGAATTCGGGTTGAACCGCATCGACACGGTGCGGCCAGGCTTCCAGTAAGTAAAAGATCCCTCCGGGTTTCCGTACCAGCGCAACTGCTTTGCCGCGCGATATAGCTGGTTGAAAAGACCTACATTAACTTTGCCGCAAATCCCAGGATCCGAGTCGGGACACCCAAAGCCCATTGCCGCGCGATACATGTAAGAGGTGGGCTTTGTGGAGGTTACTAAGCCCTGCTCTTTCTGGAGCTTGGTAATCAAAACCTTCGGATTAATGCCACAGGCTACCGCCACTGAGTAGATAACCTCGGCAGCCCTTGCCGCCGGGTTAGCCGTTATCGCAGAGCAGGGGCCAATTTCTTCCTCAGCCGTGGCTGGGGTTTCAGGAATCTCTACAAAAACATCTTTCAGACAGTCAATGGCTGGATCTTCCGCCCTGCAGCTTGAAACTCTTGAGTCTAGGAACTGCTGAATTCCTGCAACATCCATCGAACCAAAATCAAAAAAGACACTGTCGCTGATGATCAGACCCGGATCAAAGGCACTGGCGCCTGGCGCTGCTAATGCAGGCGCTGCCTGCTGAGGCATCGCAATCAGGCCGGCAACCGCCATCATCGCTGAGGTGGCAATGACAAATAGCTTCTTTAGCATTTAAGGAATCACAACCGAACTTGCAGGAGATGTTCCAAGGTGAAATTCTGATTCATAGGTGACTGTCACAATGCCGGAACCAGCGGGTAGGTCTTTTAAGGGCATTTCGACTGGGAAACACTGGGTGTAATCCGAAGATGCTTGCGCCTTGACAGTCATTGTCTTTTCGGTAGAGCCCCCAATAAACCTCAGCGTGCAGGTTCCATCAGATTCAGTTATCCCAGGCACCTGAGCGACAACCTCTAGCATCCCGGTGTCCAGAAAAGCGTCTGCGATCAAGATTGTGACCTCCACCGGCTCTTGAGCCACTTCGGGTTCTACTGTTTCCAGAGGCTCTGGCTCGACTACCTCAGCTGTTACCGTGTCATCGGTCGGCGTTGGAGAAGTGGTCGGTGAGGCCGTTTCTTCGGTGACGATAATTGGCTCTTCAGGAAGCGATGTAGCTCCCCAGTTCGGATAAAACACGCTGCATCCAGAAAGCAGCAGGGTAGTCGAAATCAAGGCAAATGCAGCGAATATTTTGCGCACAGGTCACCTCCAAATCACCTTCAACCTTAGGTTGAGATTCTCAAAATCTGCTGAGTGTTTTGAGCGTTTTGAATATTGAGAACTCGCTGATAGCCCTCTAATTAGAGGCTGTTTTTGAGGTTTTTGTTTTTCTGCTCCACCTGTAGAGCCATGTTTTGCCGGTAGTCATCAAGTTTCTTCTCGAGTTCCGGATTTGATGTAGCAAGAATTCGAAGTGCCAATAGACCTGCATTTAGTGCGCCGTCAATGGACACCGTAGCTACCGGAACACCAGAGGGCATCTGGACAATTGATAGTAGCGAGTCCATTCCATCCAAGCTTGCAAGCTTTACCGGGACTCCAATAACTGGGAGGGACGTTGCTGAAGCAATCATTCCAGGCAAGTGAGCGGCGCCGCCAGCGCCGGCGATTATCACCTTGACGCCGTTACTGGAGGCAGCTTTGGCCCATTCCAGCATTTTTTCCGGGGTTCTATGGGCACTCAAGACCTCAACGATGGGTGAGTAGCCGTGGGCGGAAACAACTGCCTGTGCCTGCTCCATAACGCGCCAGTCTGAATCTGAACCCATAACGATAGCTATTTCTGACAAGTCTGCTCCTCACCTTTGACTAACACTCTAAGCCGATTTCGAATCATAAAGCTTTGCTGCCGCCTCGCGGCAGCGCTCGAGTAATTGGACATAGTCGTCACCGAGGGCGGTGATGTGTCCCATTTTTCGACCTTTGCGTGGTTGCTTTTGATAGCTGTGGATCTTGAGCGCTGGGCCATAGGACATCGCAGCTTCGAAGTTTTCCACCAGGGTGTTACTCTCATCGACTCCGAGCAGATTCAGCATCACAGCGTGCTTGGCGCGCATTGAGGTATCCCCCAGCGGTAGTCCCAAAACTGCCCGCAGGTGCTGTTCAAATTGGCTTGTGACAGCGCCTTCAATGGTGAAATGTCCAGAGTTGTGAGGCCTCATCGCAAGTTCATTTACCAGCAGGTCTCCGGTTTTGGTTTCAAATAGTTCGACCGCCATCACTCCTGTTACGCCGAGCTGCTCGGAAATGGTTCTCGCAATTTCATCGGCCAATTTCGAATTCACCGGCAAAGGGGCGGGCGCTATCACCTCGGCGCAAACTCCCCCGGCCTGGACCGTTTGGACAGTATTCCAAGTCACAATATCTCCGGCTGAATTTCTTGCAACAAGCTGAGATAGCTCTCTAGCAAAAGAAACTTTTTGTTCGCAGAGCAACTGCCCGCCGTATTTGTCCAGATCTGCTAGCCAGTCCTCAACTTCTGCAGCATCGGAAACCATCCTCACTCCCTTGCCGTCATATCCGCCAATTGGCGTTTTGACAACAACCTCTGGGCCGTGCTCGGATATGAAGTCCCTAACCTGCTCGGAGTTGACAACCGCTTTCCAGGCTGGCATCGGCAATCCCAGTTCTTGGAGACGCATCCTCATTAGGAGCTTATTTTGAGCAAACCTAAGGCAGTGTGGGCCCGGTTGCACCGAAACGCCCTGCTGAACGAGCGCTTCTAGAAGATCGATTGGGACATGCTCATGGTCAAAAGTTATGACATCGACCGACTCTGCAAACTTCTTAATCTGTGCCAGATCGTTGTAGTCACCAACCTGAGTAACGGCATTATGCGCTGGAGACCCGTCGGCCTCTGCAAAAACTTTCAACTCCAAACCCATTGAAATAGCCGCGGGTAGCATCATCCTGGCCAACTGGCCACCACCAATTACACCTACCGTTGGCATTTATCTCCCTAGCTTATTTAAATCTAGTTTCGCAGATGCCAGACATCTGCGGCTGCAAGTGTCACCGTTTCCGGAGTTTCAAGCACCAGCTTCCCGTCGGTGTCAATCGCAATTGCTATGCCATAAACGTTTTTTCCGCCGGGTAACTCTGCCCTCACCTTGGTGCCAAGGGTGCTGCAATGCTTTTGCAATTCATCCTGAAGTTCTGAGATTGCTGCCTCTGGATTCTCAGAAAGCCTGCGCCAATAGGATTTAATGCTCTGACCGATTCGCTCAATAAGATCCGGAAGAGCAATTTCCACCTCAAGCTCCTGCAAAGAAACTGCTCTATCAGGTGTCCCATCTTGTATTTCAAGATTCAAGCCGATTCCAATAATCACAGAATTTGCATCTATCATTTCAGCCAAAATTCCGGAGACTTTTTTCTCCGCGACCAGGACGTCATTGGGCCATTTGATTGTTGCCGCAACTCCGAGGTCCTGGAGCGCGCCCCGCACGGCAAGTCCGGTCATTATTGTGATCCAGTCGATCTGCCGCTGCGAAACAGGCTTCAGCAGAATCGACAGCGCCATCGATTTAGCGGATTCGGTGACCCATTTCCTCCCTAGTCTTCCAAGGCCAGCGGTCTGCTGCAAAGCCGTCACTGCAAAGAATTCTGGGGTGTTCGCGTCAAATCGTCGCCGCAGTTCCTTATTGGTTGAATCGACTGTCTCCAGCTGGACAAGCTTGGTGAAGACACTCTTGGAAGGTGGCAAAGTCATACTTGCAATGATATGCCAGTTACCGCCCATTGTAGGAAACCGAGACGTTAGAAGCGATTGCTTTGTAGGTACTCTGCAACAACGCCCCCCTTATCAGCGATAAAGTGAACGAGACCCATTAGGAGCACAATTGGCTGACAACGCAGATTTTTCCACCACGGCAGGAAAGCTAGAAGACCTCCGCCAGCGCTACCAGGACGCAGTTGTAGCACCGAGTGAGATAGCCGCACAAAAACAGCATGCCAAGGGTAAAAACACCGCCAGGGAGCGCATAGAGATGCTGCTGGATCCCGGATCCTTCGTAGAACTTGATGAATACGTTAGGCACCGTTCGACGGCGTTTGGCATGGATGCCAAAAGACCCTATGGCGACTCTGTGGTTGCAGGAGTGGGAACTATTCACTCACGCCAGGTTGCTGTTTATTCGCAAGACTTCACAGTTTTTGGCGGCTCCCTCGGGGAAACTGCCGGCAACAAAATAATCAAAGTGATGGAGCTAGCCATCAAAACCGGAGTCCCGCTAATTGGGATTTTGGATTCCGGCGGAGCCAGGATACAAGAGGGTGTAATTGCACTTGGAAAGTATGGCGAAATCTTCCGCCTGAACACCATGGCATCGGGAGTAATACCTCAGATTTCAATAATCATGGGCCCGGCAGCCGGAGGAGCTGTTTACTCGCCAGCCCTGACTGATTTCGTGATCATGGTCGACAAGACTTCCAACATGTTCGTGACCGGCCCTGACGTGATCAAGGCAGTCACCGGCGAAGACGTGGGCATGGAAGAGCTCGGTGGTGCGAGAACGCACAACGAGACATCTGGTGTAGCCCACTATTTAGCCGATGATGAGAAAGATGCCATCGACTACGTCCAAGCTCTGGTTGGATACTTGCCGGAGAATAACCTTTCTGAAACTGTCACTTACCAATCCGAGTCTGAACTTGAAATCACCGAAGCAGACAAGCGCCTGAACCAGGTCATTCCAGACAGCCCAAACCAGCCCTACGACATGGAAACCGTGATTTCAGCACTGGTCGACGAAGGCGAATTCCTAGAGGTCCAACCACTGTTCGCGCCAAATATAATCATCGGCTTTGCTCGTATTGACGGAAACTCGGTTGGCATCGTTGCCAACCAGCCGATGCAGATGGCCGGGACGCTGAATATCGCCGCCGGTGAAAAAGCCGCTCGCTTTGTGCGCTTCTGTGACGCTTTCTCGATACCGATTCTGACCCTGGTTGACGTGCCGGGCTATCTTCCTGGAACCGATCAAGAGTGGGCCGGAGTTATAAGACGAGGTGCGAAGCTTCTTTATGCCTACGCTGAGGCAACCGTCCCACTTGTCACAGTTATCACTCGAAAGGCTTACGGCGGCGCATACATTGTTATGGGCTCCAAGCAGTTGGGTGCAGACATAAACCTTGCTTGGCCAACCGCTGAAATTGCGGTGATGGGTGGCCAGGGCGCGGTAAACATCCTTTTTAGAGACAAGATAAAGCAGGCCGAGGAGCAAGGCTTAGACATCGCCCAGGTAAGAGATCAACTGGCCAAGGAATACACCTATAACGTTGCCAGTCCGTTCCTTGCAGCCGAACGAGGCGAGCTCGACAGCATAATTGAACCAGCCGCCACCAGAGCATCAGTGGTCCGAGCACTGCGTGCATTAAAAACTAAGCGCGCGAATTTGCCTCCAAAAAAGCACGGAAACATTCCGCTCTGATGCGCCAATATTCAGAGTCAGAAATAGAGGAGTTGCTTCAAACTTCTGCTGGTGACGACGCCGAAACTGCGGCTGCGATTGCTATCGTCACTCAGGCAATTATCGAGTCTCGAAGGCTTGGCAGAATTGCAACTAAGCCACCCAAGACCTCCTGGAACCGGGGAGATGGCCAGCTTCGAGGTCAACACATTGGCAACTGGACCAGTGAGTTCAGAGGCTAAAGCTTCAAGAATATATCAGGTGCCTCTGCGCCAGGCTGCAGCGCAACCATTGTCAAGGTCCAATCCTCACCAGAGGTGCTGCGAATTACCACCTTGCCACTTGCGAGCCGAGAAAGCTCATCGGAGACTCTGGCGGTAATTTCCCGCTTTTGACGCTCTGAAATCTCCTCGAAACCCCCGTCATCCAAAAGCTGCACTTCGACACCCCTTGACCTAGCAGATTGAACTGCATCGACCATTTCTTGACTGATCAAAGATTTACCGCGGATGCGATCGCGAAGATACGCCTCGGTCATACGAACCTGCTGAATTTCAGCCCGGTTGAGCCTTCCCTGTTTTTGCTCAATGAGCTTAAGAATTGGAAGCGCGCTGTCCAAGGTTTGGCGGGCGCGAACCTTAGCGATGTTTCTTGCAGCTTCATTAGCCTCTCGTTCAGCGTCCAGGTTCAGCGTTCTGTCTCCATAACTCGCGGCAGCCTTCTCTGCCGCACTTAGGGCTGCTGAAGCTCCTAGAGCCGCGAGCAAGATCAGCAGTGCGCCTACTGCGCCGGCGGCGATAAGGCCTTGAAATCCACCCCAAATCAAAACCTCGATAATCATGATCGCCGTCCCCAGCAGAGCGACCAGCTTGCTTTGTCGGACTGCCAGAACTGCCATCAAAGTGGCAACGCCAACTACATACCAGGTGGTGTAACCCGTGCTCACATTTGACCCGATACTAAAAGAGCCAAGAAGCGGCAGCACCCCGGCAGTTACTAGCGCAAAGGCAACTGCAGAACCTGGAAGTTTTAGTCCTGGTCGATGAAGCATGACCCAACTAAGCGCAACAAAATAGAGAGTGATTCCTAAAATTATTGGCATCGGGTTGGCATATTCTCCGATACTGAGAAGCCCGAGTGCAGCGTGATAGTAGCCAAAGGCAAGGGTGAACAAGGTCAAAGGCAACCGTGAAATGGGGATCATTTTGGCCACCTCAGAGTGACAGAAGTCCCAGCTTTTGGGCTTGAAACAACATCTGCTTTTCCGCCGATAATTTCCATCTTGGCCAAGATTGAGATCCTGATGCCTAGCCTGTCTTCACTGAGTCTCTGTGGCCTAAACCCAATGCCGTTGTCCACGACTTGAATTTCAATTTCACTGTTCACCTGGGAATCCAGCGTCACGGCAATTTTTGTGGCGTTCGAATGACTAATTGCATTATCAACCGCTTGCAGTGTGGCCTCAGTAAGAGCTTGGCCGACCTCGACTGTAATTCGGTCCAGGCCTCCAGCTTTGAGCTCGACTTCAACGCTTTCATCCATTGCTCTTGCTGCGTTTTTAATGGCCTGGAATAACCCCAAGACCGTCACTGACCCGACCTGTTGGTCGACTCTCTCCAGCTGCTGAAGCTTTGCAATTGAATAACTGGCTAATTTTGCCGACGCTTTTTTTTCGGCATTAGATTTTGCATTGGCAGAAGTGATAAATGTGTGAAGCACAGAATCATGAATCAACGAGTCAATTAGCTGCTCTTCCTTTTCAACTGCTTCTGACTTTGCCTTCTCGATGTGACTCGAGATCAGATTAGAGCTCGCGCTGTCAACCCTGCGAGCCCAATCCCTTGCAAGGCCGATGAGCCCGATAGTGCCTCCAGCCAATAGGAATACGTAGAGAACATTCTTAAGCCCGCTCAGCCAAGCCTGCTCGCCGCCAACCATGAAAAGGTGAATGAAAAACCACGTAATACAAATCACCGGAAGGAACACTGTGTAGGCAATCCGTTTATCGGTGATCCCCGCGCTGATTGCGGCAGTTCCCACGGTCCACCAAACCCAGGGTTCGAATTCACTGCCACCAGGGAACTCGCCTATCTTCATGATTGGCAAGAATAAAATTGCGCTCAAGCTAGAGCAGGCATATGCCCAAAGCCAAAAGTTATTTCTTGATTTCGGTCCCCAAGCGCTTACTGCCACTCCAGCTACAGCGATAGCCATTGCAGCTAGAGCAACATCCGATGCCATATTGAAATACTCTCGCTGAGCAAATTGGTTTGAGACGGCTTCCAGAAAGCTAAGGACCAACAAGCCCGCGAATAGCCGGCGGGCCAACGCTTCAAGCCTGTTGCTCGCTGCAGAGGCAAGCAGCGTGCTCATCTAGAGAAAGTCCCCGGATATGATTCCATCCTCAAGTGCTCTTCGAAAGAGGTCCACCTTGGTTCCGGCTTCACGGCCAATCTTTGCGTACTTCACTCTGACGCGGTCAATGTGCTCCTTGGCCGAGCTTTGTTTAATTCCAAGCTGAAAGGCAACCTGCTTCAGACTCATTCCCGCAGCGTAAAGTGACAAAACTTCGCGTTCTCGGTTTGACAGGCTAGCTTCCTTAAACAACAAATCCGCGTCGATCATTGCCGACGTCTCAGGATTATTGAGGATTGCCCCGTCAGCGGCGAGTCGGATGTTTTCTGCTAGTGCACTCATCGGTTGCGATTTCGGAACAATCGCGACAGCACCAGCTCTCAGAGCAGTTCTCATCAGGTTGGCCTTGTCGGCGATGCTAAAAATTAGTACTGCGCTGTTTGTGGAGATGAGCTGCGCTACGTTATCTGCAACTAAGGACCCGTCATCCAAAGAGAGGTCAGTTACAACAACCTGGCATTCTGAGTGCTTAATCTGCGCCAAGAGCTCAGGAACTGTCCCGGCCGAACCAACCAGCTCCAGGCCTTCTTTTTCGCACATCCCGGCAAAACCCAACCGAATTGCCTCGTGGTCGTCAACTATCGCTACTTTTACTGTCCCCATTTTTCAAGGCTAGCGTGACAGAGCGACAACTGTCTCGAAATGATGAGTGTGAGGAAAAATATCAAACGCTCGAATCTGCTGCAATTTATACCCAGCAGCTCCAAGTGTCTTCAAGTCTCTGGCAAGTGCAACCGGGTCACATGCGACATAAATCAAGTTTCGCGGGTTCAATCTAACTAACTGCTCCACGACCTTATTTGCAGCCCCAGATCTTGGAGGATCAAGAATTATGGTGTCAAAAGTTCCCGCTGTTTGCGACCGCAGGTATTTCAAAACATCGGCCTGGTGGAAGCGAAGGTTTGCCAGGTCATGGGTTGACTTCTCGCCATCCTCAATCGCCTGTTTCGACGACTCAACAGCCAAAAATTTTGCGTCTGGAAATACGGTTGAGATTGTCGCACTGAATAGCCCAGCACCCGAATAAAGATCCAGGTTTTGTTTTTGCGGATTAAAATCTAACTCCCTAGCAAAATCGATGACGCAAGATGTCAATAACTCCGGGGCGCCACCGTGGGCCTGCCAGAAAGAACCGGGACTGAGCCTGAAAGTCCGCCCAGAGACTCGTTCAATCAAGGTTCCATCACCGTTTATTTTTTTATCAACCATCCATTGCAGGTTGCCGGTATTGCTGGAGGCAATCCTGATTTTTTCAACGCCGTTGAAGTTTTTCAGGTGCAGGCCAAGCTCTTCAATTTCTTTGACTGCTAGGGGCAGGTCCCTGGTGAAGACAATTTCGTTGGTTCTAATTTTTGACGGGCCAGCGGTTCCAGACTCGTCAACATTGAGCTGAGCTCTAGTTCGGTAACGAAGACCGTCATGCTCGTCATCACCGGGAACTGCCTCCACTGTCACTGAGTTTTCGATGCCCGCCATTCTAGATAGGGCCTCGCGGAGTACTTCTGTTTTTAATACCCGCTGGTATGGAAGAGATATGTGTCCAAATTCAGCTCCGCCAGCGCCTCTCAGTGCCGCCTTCCAAAAGTGCTTGACTCTGTGTTCGGAGGGTTCTAGGACCTCGAGGGTTTCTGCCCGCAGATAACTTTTTGTGTCTTGGGTCACTTTTGCAGAGACAGTTTCGCCAGGAAGTGCTCCGGAGACAAAGACCACCTTCTGATCGTGGCGAGCAATGAAAACTCCCCCGTGGGCAACTTTTTCGATTTTCAACTTTAACATCACTGGCTAAGTGTTCCACAGCTAACCTACTTAGCGTGATCGATTTCATACTTGCTTCAACTTCGCCGGCTCGAAAGAAACTGCTTCTCGAGGCCGGAATCAAATTCCGCACCCTAGCGCCGGGTGTCGACGAAGATGAAATGGTTGCTATTGAACGCCCCAAGGGGCCCGAGGAACTGACGATTTTACTGGCCAAGGCCAAAGCACAGGCCATTTCAACAGCTGAAGTGAATTCACTGGTTCTTGGCTGTGACTCGGCACTTTTTTTCAACGGGGAGATACTTGGCAAACCTCTTAGCGAAGATGTTGCAGCGGCTAGGTGGAGACAAATGCGCGGCAAATCTGGGCTGCTTTATTCCGGGCACCACCTGATTTATGGCCCCGAAGACACCGAGGTCTCTTTGGCAACAAGCACCGAAGTGCATTTCGCAGACCTAACAGATGCACAGATAGATCGTTACGTTGCCACCAAAGAACCCCTCCAGGTTGCCGGTGCCTTCACAATCGACGGTTTGGGTGGTGCATTTGTAGAAAAAATTAGTGGCGATTACCACACCGTGGTGGGCTTATCGCTGGTTGGATTGCGGAAGATGATGACGGACTTGGGGCTCGATTACCTCTCATTATGGAGATAGCCAATACGTTTATTTATTTTCTTTGTAGGTTCCTTATAAAAAACAGGTCGCCAGTGCCAATAAGCTAAGCGAACTATGACCGAGCGCAAGATCACAAAAGTACTCATTGCTAACCGCGGAGAAATCGCGGTGCGAGTTATCAGAGCTGCAAAAGACAGCGGCATTCAAACAGTAGCCGTGTATGCCGACGGTGACCGCAATGCCCAGCATGTCAGGCTAGCCGATGAGGCCTTTGCGCTAAACGGTGAGACAGCAGCCGAAACCTATCTGGTAATTGAGAAAATACTTTCAATCGCAAAGCGAAGTAAATCCAACGCCATTCACCCCGGTTACGGATTTCTGTCGGAAAATGCCGATTTTGCCCAGGCCGTAAAGGACGCTGGAATCATCTGGATTGGACCAGAACCAGAAGCGATATCACTTCTGGGCGACAAGGTCTCTGCCAGAAAGATTGCCGAATCAGTTGGGGCCCCGCTTGCTCCCGGAACAATAAACCCGGTTGAATCTGTCAGCGAAGTGGAAGACTTTGTTGCAAAGCACGGCCTGCCAGTGGCGATTAAGGCTGCCTACGGTGGCGGTGGTCGTGGCATCAAGATTGTTCGGGAAAAATCTGAAATCGCGGAACTATTCGAATCTGCCACCCGTGAAGCAATTGCGGCCTTTGGTAGGGGCGAGTGCTTCCTCGAGAAGTACCTTGAGAAACCACGTCACGTAGAGACCCAGTGCCTAGCGGACCAGCACGGAAATGTTGTTGTGGTTTCCACCAGGGATTGCTCCCTTCAACGTCGCCATCAGAAACTTGTAGAGGAAGCCCCCGCTCCGTTTTTGACCAAGGAGCAAGAGAAGAACCTCTATGAATCTTCCAAGGCCATCCTCAAAAAGGTCAACTACTCAGGCGCTGGCACCTGTGAGTTCCTAATCGCCCAAGACGGGACGATTTCATTTCTTGAGGTCAACACGAGGCTGCAGGTTGAACACCCGGTCTCTGAAGAGGTAACCGGGATAGATCTTGTCAGGGAGCAATTCAACATCGCTGAGGGCAAGGAGCTTGGCTTTGGGGACCCAGAAATAAGGGGCCACTCTTTCGAGTTCCGCATCAACGGAGAGGACGCCGGCAGCGGATTCTTGCCGTCTCCTGGTCCCATCCACCAGTTCTTAGCTCCTTCAGGGCCGGGGATCCGGGTGGACTCGGGCGTGGTTTCCGGAGACGTTATCTCTGGCAAATTTGACTCCATGATGGCCAAACTGATTGTGACAGGTAAAGATCGCGACGAGGCATTGGCCAGATCAAGACGTGCTCTTGCTGAAATGCAGGTTCTTGGATTGCCAACCGTGCTGCCATTCCACCGAGCAATCGTCGAGGACAAGGCCTTCATCGGAGACGGTAAGTCTTTCAGTATCTTTACCAGGTGGATTGAAACCGACTGGGAAAACAAAATTGAACCTTGGTCTGGTGCCCAAGAACCCCAAGCCGCTGCCGAACCCAGGCACGAAGTGGTGGTAGAGGTTGCAGGAAAAAGACTTGCCGTTTCAGTACCAAAGCGGCTTTTGGTCGGTGAAATTGGTTCGGCTCAGGGTCACGCTCCCAAACGTAAGTCCTCCTCTCACAGCAGCGGTCACACCGGGGCAAGAGGAAATTCTCTGCTAGCTCCGATGCAAGCAACGGTTGTCAAGCTCGCAGTGCAAGCTGGCGATCACGTAGAAGAAGGTGACCTGGTTGTGGTCTTAGAGGCTATGAAGATGGAGCAACCCCTAACGGCTCACCGCGCTGGAACTATCTCCAAGGTGGGCGTTGAAGTAGGGGCGACGATTTCAGCCGGAACACTTCTATTGGAAATTGAAGACTAACTAGTCGATTGGCTGGTGCAGTGCGCTGGCAGCCTCTGAGATGGACCCCGAAAGCGAGGGGTAAACACTGTAGGTGCGTGCAAGTTGATCAACGGTTAGGCGATTCTCGATAGCAACCGCAATCGGGTAAATCAGATCTGACGCGGTCGGTGCCACCACCACTCCCCCAATGACCGTTCCCGAGCCAACCGATGCGAAGAGCTTAATAAATCCCTGCTCGAAGCCCTGCATTTTTGCTCGCGGATTGGTTTCAAACATTATTTTCTCAATTTCCCCGCGAACTAGGCCGCGCTCAATTTCATCTTGAGACCAACCGACAGAGGCAATTTCCGGTGAAGTGAAAACATTCGATGCAACATTGCGCTGCCAGGTGGGTGCCGCTACATCTCCCATGGTGTGGTAGACCGCAGTCCTGCCCTGCATTGCCGCAACCGAAGCTAGCGGCAGCGCGGTAGAGCAGTCTCCCACCGCATAAACGTTTGCCCTAGAAGTTCTTGCGACTTTATTTGATACAACGTGCCCAGATTCAGCCAGCACGACTCCGGCCTCTTCAAGGCCCAGATCCTCAGTGTTTGGAATTGCACCCACGGCCATTAGACAGTGAGAGCCGCTAATGACTTGGCCATCAGTCAGTGAAACTTCCACCGAGTTGCCCAAGTTCCTAACCGAGGCCGCGCGTGATTCTCGAAGGATTTGCATCCCTTTTTGGGCAAATACCTCTTCAATTAGATCGGCAGCCTCTGCATCGTTACCCGGCAATACCTTGGCACGCGATGAGATTAGGGTCACTTTGCAACCCAGATCTAAATAGGCAGACGCGAACTCGGCTCCGGTGACACCTGATCCGACGACGATCATGTGCTCTGGAAGCTCTGCGATGCTATAGAGCTGCTTCCAATTCAAAATTCTCTCCCCATCGGAAGATGCGTTTGGCAAGTCCCGAGGTCTTGCCCCGGTGGCAATAATGATGGTTTTCGCCTGAATACGCTCTGGCACTCCAGTTTCACTGGGAGTGATTATCACGTGGTGGTTTCCATCCAACCTGCCCCGACCGTTTACAACAATCACACCTTCAGAAATGAGGTTGTCAAACATGTCTTGGGATTGGTCTTTTGCTAGATCTAAGAGCCTTGCATTGATAGCTTGCATGTCGATTTCAATCTTTGGAAAGATGATCTTGCCATCAAGTGATAACTTGACCCCCAAAGTGCTGGCAGATGCCACCCGTTGAGCCGCTTCGGCCGTCGCAATTAGAGTTTTTGAGGGAACTACATCAGTTAGTACGGCGTTTCCACCTATGCCGTTTTCCTCAACTAAGACAACCTCGGCACCGAGCTGAACTCCTGCCCTGGCTGCCTCATATCCCCCTGGGCCACCGCCTATTACAACAATGCGATGTTTGGTCATTTTTGATTCGATCACGACTCTATTGTCCACCACTTCTGGCTCGCCCCGCTTGGATAGACTGAAGTTCATGACACATTTACTCGAAGATGAGAATATCGACCCCTTTCAAATCGCTCAGCAAGCAGCTGACCAGATCGCGGAAAAATCAGGTGTTAATGAGCACCAGATCGCGCTAACTCTGGGCTCAGGCTGGGCTAAGGCTGCAGACCTGCTTGGGGAAACCGTCAGTGAAATTCCGGCGGCCGACATCATTGGATTCTCGAAGCCGGCGGTGGTTGGTCACGGTGGGACTATTCGTTCTATCAAACTTCGAAACGACAAATTTGCACTGGTAATCGGTGCCAGAACCCACTTCTACGAAAACCACGGAGTGAGGGCAGTTGTTCACTCGGTGAGGACCGCTGCGAAAACAGGCGCCAAAGTAATGGTGCTCACCAACGGTGCTGGTGGGATAAGGCCCGAATGGGCAGGCGGAGCATCGGTTCTGATTTCAGATCACATAAATCTGACCGCCTCGAGCCCACTGGAAGGGGCCAACTTCGTGGACCTGACCGACCTTTATTCCGCAAGGCTCAGGGCGGTTGCTAGAGAAGTCGACAGCTCGCTTGACGAAGGTGTCTACGTTCAGTTTCGCGGCCCTCACTACGAGACTCCTGCAGAAGTTCAAATGGCTAAGACCATCGGAGGCGACATTGTTGGGATGTCGACCGCTTTGGAGGCAATTGCCGCCAGAGAGTCCGGCATGGAAATTCTAGGAATGTCCCTAATCACAAACCTTGCTGCCGGAATACAGTCGACGCCTCTCAGTCATGCCGAGGTTATCGAGGCCGGCCAAGCCGCCGAGGCAAGAATTTCGCAGCTGTTGGCCGAAATTGTTGGCCGGATTTGAGAGACTTAGTAGCGCAGGCAAGAGCCTGGGTTCAACAAGACCCAGACCCAGAAACTGCCGCTGAGCTCCAGGCTCTAATCGACGGGTCAGACCAAGCGGGGTTGGCGGCCAGATTCGATACCAGGATTGCCTTTGGAACGGCGGGACTTCGCGGTGAACTTGGTGCAGGACCAGCGCGAATGAACCGGGTGGTGGTTTGCCAAACCGCCGCAGGGATAGCCAAATTTTTAGAAACTAACCGGCAAATATATGAAAACAGCGAAGGCCAATTGAGCGCTGTTATTGGATTTGATGGCCGAACCAATTCTGACGTATTTGCAAAAGACACCGCAGAAATATTTGCGGCTGCTGGAATCAGCACAAACCTTTTTGACCAGTGTGTGCCAACTCCGGTTGCGGCCTTCACTGGCAAACGCATAGGTGCCAGCGTCACCGTTGTAGTCACGGCAAGTCACAATCCGCCGAGGGATAATGGATACAAGGTCTATCTCGGTGGTCCGACCGCTGGCAGTCAACTCGTGCCGCCGCAGGATGCTGAAATAGCGAAACAAATAGACCTGATCGCGGCCACAAAAACTATTTCAGAAATACCGCGAAGCGGAGACTATTCCATTCTTGGATCTTCGGAAATTTCGCTCTACATAGACAGGGCGAAAACACTCATTAGCGACTCCGCTGAGGTAATTGCTAGCAGAGCTAAAATCCACATCACCCACACCGCGCTGCACGGGGTTGGATGGAAAGTGGTTCAACCTCTAATGTCAGATCTCGGTTTCAGGGTTAGCCCGGTCAATTTGCAGGCAGAACCAGACGGTGCATTTCCTACGGTGGCTTTTCCAAATCCAGAGGAAAAGGGAGCCATGGACTTGGCCTTCGCCACAGCAACGCAATTGGACAGCGCGCTGATTATTGCCAATGATCCAGATGCAGACAGGCTAGCGGTTGCTGTAAAGGTTCAGGATGGTTACCAGATGCTGACTGGAGACGAGGTTGGCATACTGCTGGCAAACGAGTTGGCACCTCACGTTAGAGCTATTGCCAACTCGATAGTCTCGGCAGACCTCTCAGCCTTGGCTAGTTTTCACAGCGTCCGCTATACCCAGACTTTGACTGGGTTTAAGTGGATTTCAAAGGTAGCTGATCTTGGTTACGGCTACGAAGAAGCGCTTGGCTACTGCGTTGATCCTGAATACACGCCAGATAAGGACGGCATAACCGCTGCACTATTAATTTCGGAGCTGGCCGTGAACTTGGCGCTGGAAGGTAAAAACCTGCTTGACAAGCTGGCTGAGCTGTCTGAAACCCTCGGTCATGTCGCAACCGGTCAGGTGTCCATCAGAGTTACAAATCTTGCCACCATTGGAAAAATAATGACCGCCCTAAGGACAGAAGTTCCAGCGAGAATTGCAGGCCTAGAAGTCAGAAGCGAAGACTACTTAGCCAGGACCGATATGATGCAGACCGATGCACTAATTTTTACCAACGAGAGCATTAAGATCATCATTCGGCCCTCTGGTACCGAACCTAAACTTAAGTGTTACCTGCAGGCAGGCGCTTCATCAAGCAATGGGGCAAAAAAGCTTTTGGCTGACCTTCAGAAATGGGCTAATACTACTTTGAGTGCTTTGCAATAAAGCGTTTTACACTCTCGGGCACCGGCAGAGAATGTGATTCCTCATCCGCCGGAATAGCCTGACTGGCGCCACTGGTCAGCGGAACAGTTCCGGACCAGTAACCCAAGTTCATGTCCTCCTCCGGGTCATCAATTTCGTTCACCGAAATCTTCACTGATGCCTCGTCTAGCGCCAGGCTGACTATAAGGGTCGAGGCCAACTCTTTCTTGGTGCTTGGTCTGGCCTCCGAAACCCGTCCAGGAATCATGGCATCACTCAGAACATCTAGGGCGCGCTGTTTTTCTTCATTCGGGACCAGCTTGGCTTTTCCAAAAATCACAACTGCCCGATAGTGCATCCCAGAGTTGAAATTGCTTCGAGCGACCTTCAGGGCATGCAGCTCAGTGATCGAAACACAAACCTCGGGTTCTTGCTCCAAGTGGCGCATCAGCCTCGAACCGGAAGAACCGTGAAGGTAGATTAGATCATCGCTTCGGCCATAGGCCATGGGAATTACCAGTGGCGCTCCATCAATCACAACGCCGACGTGGGCAACAAGGTTTTCATCAAGAATGCTGTGGAGGTCTGCAGTGGATTCGGAAGATTTATAGGACAAACGCTTTAGCGTGGTGCGCTCTGTTGAACCGGGCTTGGTCATGTGCCAAGACTAGCTCAGGCTTGACTTCAGCTTTTCGCCTAGTTCCGCCAAATCAAAAATGTTGTTAATTGCAATTACTTCGGCTGGAATTCCAGCTAGTTGATCCACAATCTCAGGCGTGGCCAATACCACCTGTGCCATCCTGTGAGGCCCCCTGGCGTCTGCAATCGTCACAGCCTGGACTTCGGCCTCAATGCCCAGCATTGAAAGAGCGCGCTCGGCATTGGCCTTCAACAGAACACTTGTTCCAATTCCAGCACCGCAGACCGCATAAATTAACACACCTCTAGTAAAGCGGTTTTGAAGCCAATATCTGACGGATAACGCTTTCAGCTGAAGCATTTAACAAGCTGTTAATAACTCCTTTACCGCTCATCAGCGCACCAAACTCTGAGAGCATTTCAATATGAGCTTCGGAATCAGGCGAGCACATCGCAAACACCAGAGAAACTGGATCGTTATGAGAGCCCGAAGTAACCGGCTCGGCAAGTTTTAGCAGGGCCATAGCAGGCCTTAGCACCGAATCTGAAGGCTTTGCATGGGCAATTGCAAGCCCAGGTGCAACTACGAAATACGGCCCGAGAGTTTCCAGTGCAGCCAAGGTCTCATCGACATATTTCTTAGTTGCGCTGCCGGTTGCAACGAGCAGCGAAGTCGCTTTAGAAACCGCTTCGCTAAAATTGGCACAACTTGGCTCAATTGCAATTGCACCTTCGGCAAAGTAGCTACTTTTCACCGCGTGCCTCTGCGAAGCCCTCCTGAATAATTGCAATCAACTCTTCGCGCTCCCCGTGGGCTTGGAAAGCGCCGTCGGCTGCATTTATCTGGAGCTGCTCTAAATCCTCGAGAGTGTAAGAAAAAGTATCAACAAGAATCTGCATTTCCCTGGTGATGTTCGTGGCGCTCATTAGGCGATTATCGGTGTTTACCGTCACGTTGAAGCCAAGGTCATAGAGGATGTCAATCGGGTGGTCAGCCATTTGGTCTCCGAGCATGCTGAACGCTCCGGTTTGCAAATTTGATGATGGTGAAACCTCGAGGATGATCTGCCTGTCATGAACCCACTGAGCAACCGGACCCAAAACCACTAGATCGGTTTCCCCCTCGGTTCTTGAAAACATGATGTCTTCAACCAGGCGAACTCCGTGCCCGAGTCTTAGCGCGCGACCGGTTACTATCGCGTCTTTTATTGACTCGATGCCACTGCCTTCGCCGGCATGGACGGTGCAGGGGAAAAGTTCGTCGGCTAAATAGTCAAAAGCAGTCTTGTGGCGAGAGGGCAAGAAACCGTCCTCAGCACCGGCAATATCAAAACCCACAACGCCGTTATTTCGGTGCCTGACAGCTAGTTCGGCAACCTCGAGTGCCCGGTCAGCATGACGCATGGCTGTAATTATCTGTCCGGTGCGGATGAACCCGCCGGATTCATTCACCTCTGCCATGCCGCGCTCAAGTCCGTCTTGAACCGCCTCGACAACCTGGTCCATGTCTAGGCCTTGCCTGAGGTGCTGCTCGGGGGCATAACGATACTCTGCGTAGATTACATTTTCTTCCGCCAGATCCATCACAGCCTCATAGGCCACTCTTTCGAGGCTGTCAGCGGTCTGCATGACGCCAACGGTGTGCTCAAAGGTTGAGAGGTAGCGTTCAAGGGAACCGGAGTTTGCGTTCTCGGCAAACCAGCTGGCCAGATCTAGGGCGTTATTTCTCGGAAGCACATGTCCGTGTTGACCTGCAAGCTCAATAATTGTCTGAGGCCTCAGGCCACCGTCCAAGTGATCGTGCAGTGAAATTTTTGGTAGTGATGCGATGTCCATTTTTCCCTAACTAACTCTCCCAAGAATTAGTTTACGCTCGGCAGGTTTTTGCTCTTGAATGCCGACAGCATTCTCGGCAAGGCCGATTGCGCGCTCAAACCGCTCAGGGGTCTCGGTGTAAAGGGTCATGATTGGATCGCCAGCATTGACCTTTTCACCAATCTGCACGTGCAGTTCAATTCCAGCACCAAACTGAACAGCGTCTTCCTTGCGCTCTCGGCCAGCACCTAGCCTCCAAGAAGCAACACCAATGCCTAAGGCCTCAAGTTCTGAAACGTAGCCCGACTCACTTGCCCTGATGACGTGCCAATGCTCTGCTTTTGGAAGTGCAGCGTCTGGATCTCCACCCTGAGCCTTGATCATCTTGCGCCAAACATCAAGGGCCTTGCCGTTGGCAAGATTCTCTCGGGGATCAACGTCTGTCACACCTGCAAGGGTCAACATCTCGCGGGCTAACTCGACAGTTAGCTCAACAACATCTTCGGGTCCGCCACCTGACAGAACCTCGAGGGATTCTTCGACCTCCAGCGAGTTTCCGATCTTCTTGCCCAGAGGGGTGGACATGTCCGTTAGCAGTGCAGAGGTGTTGACTCCGGCATCTTTACCAAGTTGCACCAGCACCGTTGCCAGTTCATTTGCTCGGTCGAGAGTCTTCATGAAAGCACCCGAGCCCACCTTGACATCAAGAACGAGTGCAGAGGTCCCCTCTGCAATCTTCTTGCTCATAATCGAGGAGGCAATCAGCGGGATTGCCTCAACGGTGCCAGTTACGTCTCGAAGGGAATAGAGCTTCCTGTCTGCCGGGGCAAGCCCCTTGCCCGCTGCGCAAATCACGGCCCCGACCTCCGCCAATTGACTGTAAAGCTCAGTGTTTGACATGCTGGCTTGCCAGCCCGGGATGGCTTCTAGCTTGTCCAGCGTTCCTCCGGTGTGACCTAGGCCTCTGCCACTGAGCTGAGGCACGGCAACACCATAAGAGGCCACCAAGGGAGCAAGAGGCAAGGTGATTTTGTCGCCGACACCACCCGTTGAGTGCTTGTCGGTGGTGGGGGCAGAAAGGCCCGAAAAATCAAGACGCTCACCAGATGCAATCATGGCCATGGTTAGGTCCTTGATTTCTTGACGGTTCATGCCGTTGAGCAAGATCGCCATCGCCATTGCGGACATCTGCTCGTCGGCTACAACACCCGAGGTGTAGTTCTCGACCAACCAGTTAATCTCTTCGGTTTCTAGCGTTCCATGTTCACGCTTTTTAATGATTAGTTCTACCGCGCTAAAACTCATTTGTTTTTTAGATCTTCCGGTCCAAAGGCATCTGGCAGTACCTCATTGATGGTCTTTATGCCAGAGATGGTCTGCAGAAGCATGCCTTCTGCAGAGTGTTCATACAAGAGCTGTCGGCAACGACCGCATGGCATGAGCGCTTCACCCTTACCGTCTACGCAGGCAAACGCCACAAGCTTTCCGCCACCGGTTCTAAAGAGTTCGCTGACCAGCGAGCATTCTGCGCAGAGCCCTAATCCGTAGGAAGCATTCTCGACGTTGACGCCGGTGATGATTCGGCCATCATCACAAATCGCAGCCGCCGCAACTGGAAACTCCGAGTATGGGGAGTAGGAGTGCGGCAACACATCAATTGCCCGTTGAGTCAGAGCCTGCCAGTCGATCTGCATTCTTAGCCCTTCACATATGGGACAGCAAGAGCCTTTGGCGGCCTTGACTGACCAACAAAGCCAACAACAGCAATAATCGTGACCAGGTAGGGAACCATTGCTATGAAGTCAGTTGGCACGCCCGGACTAACCTGATTTGCCCAAATTCGCAAAATAATCGAGAATCCAAATAGCAGTGCTGCTAATGCCGCGGAGATAGGGTGCCAGCGCCCCAGAATAACTACCGCAAGGGCTATGAAGCCGAGCCCTCCAGACATCTCACGACCGAACGCTCCAGCGTTACCAATCGTCAGCGCTGCACCACCCAAACCTGCCATTGAGCCACCTATTGTGACCCACCAGAACCTGGTCCTACCAACATTGATTCCTACCGTGTCGGCGGCTAATGGCTGCTCTCCAACCGCTCTAGCACGAAGTCCCAGTCTGGTCTTGAACAGCACGAACCAGATAGTTGGCACAATTAAAATAGCCAAGAAAACGGTAATCCTATTTTCAAAGAAAACAGGTCCGAGTATCGGAATGTCGCTGAGCACCGGAATCCTGATGATATCCAAGGTTCCAGGGAAGTTGACATTCTCAGCATCCTCTGTCAGCCACTGCTGATAGAGGAAGTTTGTAATTCCTATAACAAGAACATTCAGTACCACACCAACAATGATCTGCTGGGCCAAGAACTTGATAGAGAACACAGCCAGCACCATCGATAGCAGAGCTGCTGCAACCATTGCGGAGAGGGTGCCAATCAAATAACTCTTGGTTATTGAAGAAACCACAGCTGCCATGAAGGCACCGGTGAGCAATTGACCCTCGATAGCGATGTTCGTTATTCCAACTCGCTCGCTCATAATGCCGGCCATTGCACCCAAAATAATTGGAACAGCCAGGACCAAAGCAGTGCCAATAATGAAGGCGATTGGTACCGTTCCTTCTGCTGCGAGCCAGCCAAGCAGCGCGGTTATCCCAACCAAGCCATAGACGCTCGAGACCCAAACCGGTGTCTTTTGATTCTGCATCGACCGGTAAAGCGAGAACCCGCTAATTGCCAGCATCAGAACGCCCGAGATAATACCCAAAGTGCTGGAATCGATATCTAGAGCCGGGACCTGGATTACATCCTGCCTTCGCGAGATTTCAAACCCAACCATCCCTTCTCTGCCAAGAAAGCCCATAAAAACAATTGTCAAAAGCCCAATTGAGCCCATAACAATCGGAGATTTAAAACCAACCTTTACCTCAGTAGCCACGGTGTTGCTCACTTGGCACCTCCTTTGACAAAGATGCGTCTTCGCATCTCACCCAGGGCATTGGTGGTTTGAGGTTTCGGTAGCCTGAAAATCGCTCGAATTAGCGGTGGTGCAGCGATGAAGAGCACGATTGCTCCCTGCACGATTCCAAGCACCTCAGGTGACACACCAATAACCTGCATTGAAGGAGAGCCAGCCTTGAATGCCCCAAACAGCAGGCCGGCTAGCAAAATACCCGGCCCAGACGAACCACCGAGGAGTGCCACTGTGATCGCATCAAATCCGATGTTCGCATGCGCTGAAGGCGTTACTCCAACTGCGACACCCAGCGATTGATTCGCTGCTGCTACGCCAACAAATCCGGCCGAAAGCGCCATTGCAAGAATATAGGTTTTCTCGACGTTGATTCCGGCCGCGCGAGCTGCATCAGGGTTGAATCCGACCATGCGTAAGCGGAAACCGATTGTGCTTCTTTCCATCAGCCACCAGAAAACTACAACCGCAATTAGCGCAAAGATTAGACCCCAGTGCAATGAATAACTATCTCCAAGCAGCCTCGGAAACATCGCGCTCTCGGCAGCTGCATCAGCCTTTGGGTTCCCGGAAGCGCGAGTTTCCTGCAGTAGAGCTGGGTCCCGCATTAAGAAAGTAAAGAAATAAAGAGCAATGTAGTTCATCATGATTGTAAGAATCACTTCGTGTGCTCCGGTTCTTGCCTTCAAGAAACCAACCAGGGCCCCCAATAGTGCCGCGCCAATGATTCCGGCGATGAGAGCCACAAACATGTGAAGCACAAATGGAAGCTCCAGTCTGGTAGCAACGTAGGTTGCAAAAATCATTCCAAATATCAGCTGCCCGGTTCCACCGATGTTAAATAGTCCTACTCGGAAGGTAAGGCCGATACCTAGGCCGGCAGCAATTAGTGGTGCACCGAGGCGCAGGGTTTCAGTGATAGGCCTTACGGCTTTCTCAAAAGTGTCGGCATCAAAGTTGTAAATTGAGCCCTTGAATAGCGCTCCGTATCCATCACCGACAACCGCGGCGGCTGCCCCAAACGCGTCGCCGGGTCTTGCAAATATATAAGCCAGCGACTCTACAAACTCTTTATTGGAGCCAATCATGAAAATCGCACCCACGATAAATCCCAGCACAATTGCTATTACAGTGCGAATAAACCCACCGGATAAAATCTCCCGCATTACCTGCGACATGACATTGTCGGTTCTATTTACATCGCTCATAAGGTCACTCCAGCCATTAGCTTTCCCAGATCTTCTCTAGAAGTGGATGGATCTACAACCCCAACTATTTTTCCCCGATACATCACTGCAATTCGATCCGCAAGTGCGAGCACTTCGTCTAGTTCGGTTGAAATCAAGATCACAGCCTTTCCAGAATCGCGCTCTGCAATGATGCGCTCGTGAATAAACTCGATTGACCCAACATCCACACCCCGGGTGGGCTGGGAGGCAATGAGCAAATTTATTTTCCTTGACAGTTCGCGCGCTACAACAACCTTCTGTTGATTACCTCCAGAGAGTTTGTGAGCGGGTGTCTCGGCAGATGGTGTTCTGACATCGAATTCTTGAATCACTTCATTTGCTATCTGTTTGCGAGCTGCGAAATTAATGTTTAGGCCCTTTGTAAAACGAGATTTGTATGACGAGTTCAGCATCAAGTTTTCCGCCACTGTGAACTCAGAAACTAGTCCGTCAGTTTTCCGGTCTTCTGGAATGAACCCCATCCCACTTTCCAGGGACTGCCTGACCGACGCATTGGTTATTTCCTTGCCACTCAGGCTGGACTTTCCCTCTTTACCCAGTGGCTTACGAAGCCCCAGCAAAAACTCGGCCAATTCTGTTTGGCCGTTGCCTTGCACTCCAGCCAGTGCGAGAATCTCACCCTCGTGCACCTCGAAGCTCACGTCGTTGACTGCTTTTTGGAATCGGTCATCCAGTACGCTGACGTTCTCGACCGTTAGAACCACCTTGCCCAAAGTGGCAGGCTCCTTATTAACGGTCAGCATGACCTCGCGGCCGACCATCAAGGAGGCCAACTCTGATGTCGAAGCCTCCGGCTTCGCCGTTCCCACGACTTTTCCAAGGCGGATGACCGTGATTCTGTCGGCAACCGCCTTTACCTCGCGCAGCTTGTGAGTGATGAACACGATTGAGGTTCCACTTTTTGCTAGTTCCCTCATGATCTCCATGAGCTCATCGGTTTCCTGCGGTGTCAAAACTGCTGTCGGTTCATCCAATACCAAAACCTTGGCATCTCTGGACAGCGCCTTAATAATTTCTACCCGCTGTTGGACGCCAACTGGAAGATCTTCAATGAGGGCATCTGGATCAACATTGAACCCGAAGCGCTCAGAGATTTCAATGACATTTTTTCTGGCTGTTGCCAGGTCTATTACTCCCAAGGCCTTAGTCGGCTCATGACCAAGAGCCACATTCTCGGCAACTGTGAAAACTGGTATCAACATGAAGTGCTGGTGCACCATGCCAATTCCAGCGGCCATGGCGTCTCCTGGACCGGAGAAATTCTGCTTGACTCCGTCAAGTTCAATGTGACCCTCGTCCGCGGTGTACAAACCGTAAAGGACGTTCATCAAGGTTGATTTGCCCGCTCCATTTTCGCCGAGAATCGCGTGGATCTCACCGGGTTCAATTACGAGGTCAATCGAGTCGTTGGCCACCAGAGCGCCAAAGCGTTTAGTGATGCCAGAAAGTTCTAATTTCAAGAGGCACTCCTTTGTGCAAATACTCTATTGGAAAAGCTGAAAACGGAAAGAGCCGCGAGATTTCTCCCGCGGCTCTCCCGTCTACAAACTAGCTAAGTGGGTCAATTTCACCAGCAATGATGCCGGCTTCAATCTCCACTAGTCGAGCCTTGGTCTCGTCAGAGATCTTCGAGTCGAAGTCGTAGAACGGGCTTAGGCCAGTTCCACCATTCGCCAAAGTACCAACGTACTCATCGCCTGACCACGCACCACCAGCTGAAAGCTCAGCAATGATGTCGTAAACGGCGTTGCTCATACGCTTCTCAGTTGAAGTAAGCACGTACTCTGCATACTCAGGGCTGGTAAGGGCTACGTCCTTGTCAACACCGATGACTACGCCATCGATGCCAGCTTCCTTGACTGCCTCAGAAACGGCACCGAACTGGTCGCCACCAACTGGGAACAGAACGTCTGCGCCAGCCACGATCTGAGCAGCGGCGATTGACTTAGATTCTCCCGAGTTAGGAGTGAAGTTACCGGTGAACTGACCGGTCTGCGCCATTGGGTCCCAACCTTCAACGGTTACAGGAACGCCGTTTTCATTAGCCCAGGCCATTGCGCCGTAGTAGAAGCCGTCCATGAAGTCAGTTACAGCTGGGATCTGAACTCCACCGTAGGTTCCAATGACCTTGGTTGTTGAGTAAGAAGCAGCTAGGTAGCCTGCTAGGTAAGAAGACTGGTTCATTGTGTAGATAACTGGCTTTAGGTTTGCGTTTCCTTCTGTCCAACCATCGATTGTCACAAAGAACATGTCTGGGTTAGCGGCGGCCGTTAGGTTTACGTCTGCAACCAGGTTGAATCCAACTGCGAAGGTTATGTCGCAAGATGCGTCAACCATCGCCTGAAGGTTAGGAGCAAAGTCCTCAGCGGAGTTTGACTCAGCGTCAGCGGTCTGCGTTCCAAGCTCGGCCTCAGCCTTTAGAAGGCCGTCGTAAACGGACTCGTTGAATGACTTGTCGTTCCAGCTACCTTCGTCAGAAACTGCACACGCCAAGTAATCAATCGCTGGCGCTGCTTCTTCGGTCTCGGTTGCTGTTGCCGTTGCTGCTGCGGTTGGCTCGTCCTCTGGGGCAGCGGCACAACCGGAAAGCACTAGTGCTGATGCGCTCAATAGAGCGAATGCAGCAGATACATTACGTAGCTTCAATGTTCCTCCTGAATAATTGAAGGCGCCCTAACGGCGCCAATATGATTCCATCACTCTATCGCTAGGTGGAGCGCAAAGATGCTAGAAACCAAATGTTTACCAATTTGGAATGTTCTGGCTAAAGCAAGTCCGAATGACCGGTTTGCTTTAGAGCCTCGACCAGCGCCTTCACCTTCTGAGCATGCTCTTTAGTTGTCACTAAAAGAGCATCTGGCGTGTCAACAACGATTACATCTTCAAGGCCTATAAGTGCAACCAGACGATTGGTTTCGCTGACCAGGATTCCAGAGGACGAATCAGATAAAACTTTTGCCGAACCCAGAACTGCCAAGTTATTGGTTGCTCCCTGCGACTGCAATTCCGCAATCGCTGCAAAGTCTCCGACATCGTGCCACTCGAAGTCACCCGGCACCACTGACATCAGTCCCATTTGGGAAGCCGGTTCCGCCACCGCATAATCGATTGCAATTTTCTCCAAGTTTGGCCAAATCTTCTCAAGCTTCGCAGCTCGCTGGTCTGTGTCCCAGTGCTTTGCCAATTCCATGACTCCCGCATGCAACGACGGCTGTGTCTTGGACAAAACATCGAGTAACAGCTTGGCCGGAGCGATATACATGCCAGCGTTCCAGAGGTAGTGGCCGGTCGCAATAAAGCTCTTGGCTGTTTGAATATTTGGCTTTTCCACAAACTCAGCCACTTCAAAACCCTCGGTGTCTAAAATCCGAGATCCCTTCTTGATGTAACCAAAGGCGGCAGCGGCTTCGGTCGGGACGATGCCGATTGTTACTAATCTTCCGCTAGCTGCCAAATCGATTGAGGCAGAAATCGCAGCCAAGAACTTGTCGTTGTCTTTGATCACATGGTCGGCAGCGAAGGACCCAATGATCACTTCACTATCTCTTGCATAGAGCACAGCGGCGGCAAGCGCAATGGCCGCAGTGGAATCCTTGGGAGACGGTTCGAGAATTAAGTTGGATTTGTCCAATTCGGGCAGTTGGATCGCGACTAGGTCGGCGTGCACATCGCCGGTAACAATCATCTTGCGGTTTTCGGCAACTGGGGTTAGCCGATCCCAGGTGTCCTGCAAAAGAGTTTGACCCGAGCCGGTCAGATCGTGAAGAAACTTAGGAGTGCTTGCTCGGGACAATGGCCAGAGCCTTGACCCGACTCCACCAGCCGGAATAATCGCAAAAAACTTATCGCTGTTACTTGCCTTTGAGCTATCCACATGTTCACCCTAGCTGTTCTTGGTTTCAACCAAAAGGTTAGCCTGCTCTGGGTTAGACTTGGGAGTAAATCTTATCTATCCATGGAGGCTAGTTTGGCAATTCGGCCAGCAGGGACCCTTTACCGAGGCAAAGTCGGCATGTGGTCCTGGGTTCTGCACCGCATTAGCGGCGTAGGAATATTTTTCTTTTTGCTTGTTCACGTTCTCGATACTGCTTTGGTTCGGGTGAGCCCTGAGGCATACAACATTGTCATCGAGTCATATAAGACTCCAGTGGTTGGCCTTGCAGAGCTTGGACTCGTCGGAGCTATTTTGTTTCACGGTCTAAACGGTTTACGAGTTATCGCCATTGACTTTTGGTCGAAGGGCACCAAGTACCAGGCAATTATGTTTTGGGTTGTTATCTCCATAACAGTCCTCGCAGTAGCGGCATTCACCCCACTGCATCTAGCACGAGTATTTAGTCACTAGGGGTTGATGATGAGCGTAATAATCGAGACACCGGCAAAGCCAAGAACACGCAAGCAAGCCAACCTAGAAAAGTACGGTTGGCTATTCATGCGAATCAGCGGACCGCTTCTGGTGGTTCTAGTATTCACCCACCTGGTTGTGAACCTTGTGCTCGGTGAGGGCATCAAAGCTATCGACTTCGCATTTGTGGCTGGCAAGTGGGCCGACCCGTTCTGGCAGGTCTGGGACCTAGCAATGTTGTGGCTTGCCCTAATTCACGGAACAAATGGCATGCGAACCATTGTTAACGACTACACCGAAAAAGTGAAGGTTCGCGCAGCCCTGGGCACAACCCTCTGGGCCGTCTGTGGATTGCTGATTCTGCTTGGCACCTTGGTGATCTTTACCTTTGACCCCTGCCCTGCGGGAGCAAACCCCGACCTACTTGCATCATTCTGCCCAGCTCCGTAAGAATAAGGAATTCAATTGCCGCAACAAGAAACTGCCGACAGCAACATCACCTATCACACCTTTGACGTCCTCATTGTCGGTGCCGGTGGTGCTGGAATGCGCGCCGCCATTGAGGCTGGCGCCGGTGCCAAAGTCGGAGTTATCTCCAAGCTCTTCCCTACCAGAAGCCACACCGGTGCAGCCCAAGGTGGTATGGCAGCGGCCTTGGCAAACGTTGAGGAAGATAGCTGGGAATGGCACACCTTTGACACAGTGAAAGGTGGCGACTATCTAGTTGACCAAGACGCGGCCGAGATTCTTGCCAAAGAGTCAGTGCAAGCAGTTATTGACCTTGAAAACATGGGGCTCCCCTTCAACAGAACACCCGAGGGGAAAATCGACCAGAGGCGTTTCGGAGGTCACACGCGTGATCACGGTAAAGCGCCGGTTCGACGCTCCTGCTACGCCGCCGACCGTACCGGTCACATGATCTTGCAGACCCTGTACCAAACTTGCGTAAAGCTTGGAATTGATTTCTACAACGAGTTCTATGTTTTGGATCTTGTCATGAATGATGGAAGGCCGGCCGGAGTAGTGGCCTACGAACTTGCCACCGGAGACATCCACGTATTTTCTGCAAAGTCAATTGTTTTTGCAACCGGCGGTTTTGGAAAGATCTACAAGACCACTTCAAACGCTCACACCTTAACTGGTGACGGCGTCGCAATTGCATTTAGGCGCGGCATCCCGCTTGAAGACATGGAGTTTTATCAGTTCCACCCGACCGGCCTGGCCGGTCTCGGGATTTTGCTCTCCGAGGCTGCCCGAGGAGAGGGCGGAATCCTTCGGAATGCAGCTGGCGAACGTTTCATGGAGCGCTATGCGCCCACCATCAAGGACCTTGCCCCGAGGGACATGGTCGCAAGAGCGATGGCAAACGAGGTTCGAGAAGGAAGGGGCGCTGGCCCAAACAAGGACTATGTTCTTTTGGATCTAACTCACCTTGAGCCAGCTGTCATCGATGCGAAACTTCCCGACATCACTGAGTTTGCAAGAACCTACCTCGGAGTTGAGCCATACACCGAACCGGTCCCAGTATTCCCGACCGCCCACTACGCAATGGGTGGCATCCCAACCAACATCAAGGCCGAGGTACTTTCAGATAATGACACTGTTATTCCGGGCCTTTACGCGGCCGGGGAGTGCGCCTGCGTTTCAGTTCACGGAGCCAACAGACTTGGCACCAACTCACTTTTGGATATCAACGTGTTTGGGAAACGTGCTGGTCAATACTCTGTGGAGTATGCCAAAACTGCAAAGCAAGTTCCGATGCCAGCAAACGCGGCTGACGATGTAATCGCAATGATTGAAAAGGTTCGCAAATCAAAGGGCAAGGAAAAAATCGCCCAGCTCCGCAAGGAACTTCAGGACTCCATGGATAAAAACGCTCAGGTTTTCAGAACCGAAGAAACCCTTCAGGAGGCCATTGAAAAGATTCAAGAACTTCGTGGGCGCTACGAGAATATTTCAATCCAAGACCATGGCAAGCGCTTCAATACCGACCTTCTAGAGGCAATAGAACTTGGCTTCCTGCTTGATCTAGCGGAGGTAACAGTGGTTGCTTGCCGCGAGCGCCGTGAATCACGAGGTGCTCACCTTCGTGAAGACTACCCAGACCGCGATGACAAGAAATTTATGGTTCACTCGATGGTTTATCAGCAAGACAAAGTTACAAAGAAGACCGGCACCAATATGACCATTGGCTGGAAGCCAGTGGTTGTAACCAACTACCAGCCGATGGAGCGAAAGTACTAATGGCTACTGCAGCTGAAACCGTAATTGAATCATTCACCGTCACACTCATTATTCGCAGGTTCAACCCAGAGGTTGACAGTGAGCCGAAGTGGGTTGACTATGACGTTGAGATGTACGGCACCGACCGAGTTCTAGATGCCCTTCACAAGATTAAGTGGGAGCAGGATGGTTCGCTAACCTTCAGACGTTCATGTGCCCACGGTGTCTGCGGTTCAGATGCAATGCGAATCAATGGTCGCAACCGCCTTGCTTGCAAGACTCTGATCAAAGACCTGGACATCTCACAGCCGATTTATGTCGAGCCAATCAAGGGCCTGCCTGTCGAAAAAGACCTAATCGTCGACATGAACCCTTTTTATCAGGCCTATAAGGACATAAACCCATTCTTGATTGCAAGCGACAAGCCAACCAAGGAGAGGCTTCAGTCTCCTGAGGACCGTGCTCGCTATGACGACACCACGAAATGTATCCTCTGTGCTGCCTGCACCACCAGCTGCCCGGTTTTCTGGACAGACGGCCAGTACTTTGGGCCCGCTGCGATAGTCAACGCACACCGCTTTATCTTTGACTCACGGGACGAGGGTGCTGAACTACGCATCGACATCTTGAATGATAAAGAGGGAGTCTGGCGCTGCCGCACGACCTTCAACTGCACCGAGGCCTGCCCAAGGGGCATTGAAGTCACCAAGGCAATCGCCGAAGTGAAGCAGGCCATTCTGCGAGGAAGAGCCTAGAGAAAATTACTGTTATAGGTTCCTATGACAATCAATAGAAGAGTCCTGCTCACCGGAGCGATCACTGCCGGAGGGGCTGTAACACTCGCCGGCTGCGCTGCTGAACCAGCCTCAGTAGAAACCACACCCCCAAGTGCGACTGTGGAAGACGCTCCAACAGAAATGACTGGGGAGCAGCTTCTTGGTCCGGCTGCTGAAATCATGGTCGGCTCCGGGAAAAAATATGAGATCGATAACGCCCTCACAATTCTGGTCACAAGACCGGCAGAGGACACCTTCCGAGCCTTCAATGCCACATGCACTCACGCCGGGTGCATCGTAACTGGCGTCAGAGAGAATCAGATTGCCTGCGGTTGTCACGGTGCGAGATTTGACCCCGATTCAGGCGCGGTTCAGTCCGGCCCAGCTAAGTCTCCACTTGGCAAAATAATGGTTGAAGTGCGCGGTTCAGACCTCTACGCAATCATCTAGCTTCTAGATTTGACCTGATGCTAAAAATTGCCAGCGTAAATGTAAATGGAATAAGAGCCGCAGCCCGCAAGGACATGGGCTCTTGGCTCCATGATTCAATCCCGGATGTTCTTTGCCTTCAAGAGGTCAGGGCTCCAAGTGAAGACCTTATTGAACTTGCAACTAATGGCCCTCTTGCAATTGAACAGGGTTGGAACATCGCAGATGATGTTGCCAGTGCCAAAGGGCGAGCCGGAGTAGCTGTGCTGTCAAAAAACAATATATTGAGCACAAGCGTGGATCTTGGGCCGAAAGACTTTGACTCTGCCGGTCGCTGGCTAGAAACTGAACTACAAATTTCTAGCCAGGTTGTCACTGTCATCAGTTGTTATGTCCACTCGGGTGAAGTTGACACCCCGAAGCAAATCGAGAAGTACAAGTTCTTGGATGCCATGACAATCAGAATGAAACAGCTCATTGATTCTGGGAAGCACGCGGTAGTGGTCGGAGACCTAAACGTCGGTCACACAGAGTTGGATATCAAAAACTGGAAAGGCAATTTAAAAAACTCCGGGTTCCTTCCGGAGGAGCGCGCCTATTTTGACGGTTTCCAAAAGATGGGCTGGGTAGATGTTGGAAGACAAGCTCACCCTGAGACTCCCGGCCCCTATTCCTGGTGGTCTTATCGTGGCCAGGCCTTTGACAACGATGCTGGCTGGAGAATTGACTATCAGCTGGCAACCCCCGGTCTTGCCAAACTGGTGAAGAATTACCAGGTTGACAGGGCACCAAGTTATGACACCCGTTGGAGCGACCACTCCCCCGTGGTGGTTGAATACGAGCTATAGGGAAAATAATGACTAAGCCAAACTTGCTATCAGGTATGCAGCCCTCCGCCGCCAGTCTTCATTTAGGAAACTACCTTGGTGCACTCACCCAATGGGTTGCAATGCAGGAACAATTCAACGCCTACTACGTGATTGTCGATCTCCACGCCATAACCGTGCCCCAGGATCCGAAGGTTCTTCGGGAAAACACTAGAAGGACTGCAGCGCAATATATTGCAGCTGGACTAGACCCAAATAAGAGTTCTCTTTTTGTCCAATCTCATGTCCCTGCGCACGCCCAGCTGGCCTGGGTCTTGAACTGCATAACCGGTTTTGGCGAAGCATCGAGAATGACCCAGTTCAAAGACAAGAGCCAAAAAGGTGGGTCAGATAATTCTTCGGTAGGGCTCTTTACCTATCCAATACTGCAGGCCGCAGACATTCTGCTTTACCAGCCAACCGCCGTCCCGGTCGGAGAGGACCAACGCCAGCATTTAGAACTGACTCGAGATCTCGCCATGCGCTTCAATTCGCGCTTTGGGGAAACATTTGTGATTCCCCAGGCCCACATCTTAAAAGAGAGTGCAAAAATCTACGACCTTCAACTCCCGGGCGCCAAAATGTCTAAATCAGCTCAAGATCCAAAGGGCCTTATCAACCTGATGGATGAGCCCGGCCAGATCTTGAAGAAAATAAAATCCGCGGTAACTGACACCGATGGCCAGATAAGGTTTGACCGCGACACCAAACCCGGTGTTTCGAACCTATTGGGAATTCAATCTGCCCTAAGCGGTGAGCAGGTCTCCGCTCTTGAGAAACGTTTCGCCGGTCAAGGGTATGGAGCCCTAAAGGCTGAGGTGGCTGAGGTGGTAATTGAAAGCCTCAGGCCGATCAGGACCAGAACCGAAGAGCTACTCGAGGATTCAGCTGAGCTTGATCGACTATTAGCCTCGGGTGCCGCCAAAGCCAACCTGCGGGCAGAAAAGACTCTAAGCACCGTCTACGAAAACCTTGGACTAGTTAGAGCCCTCTAGGAATTTATTGCCCCAGAAGAGTATTGTTCTAGGTGTAAGCACAGTTCTTCGGGGTCAGTGAAAATCTGAACCGGCGGTATAGTCCGCGACCCGACTGAAATCATTGCATCCAGCAGTGAAAATTCAGGCGGTTGACCTGGTGAAATTCCAGGACCGACGGTTAAAGTCCGGATGAGAGAAGAACGAGGGCGCTATTTGCGCCCGCCTTTTTCCGCGCCCGCGGTTCTGTGTTAGAGAACTGAGAGGGCACAATGCCAACTGTTGACCAGTACGAGTCAGCAATGTCGCACGCTCTGGAGATTTCACTAAATGGGCCGGAAACAGGCGTAAACCCCCAGGTTGGGGCGGTGATTTTGGATCCGACGGGCCAGATAGCTAGCGAAGGCTGGCACCTAGGCTCTGGAACCGACCACGCCGAGGTGATGGCTCTGAAAGAGTTCGAAGCGAGTTTCCCAGGCGTGAGTCTTCGTGATCACACTGCGGTTGTGACACTGGAACCCTGCAACCACTCTGGCAAGACTGGACCTTGCTCAAGGGCTTTGATATCCGCTGGAATTAGTAGGGTCGTCTATGCATCGAGTGATCCAGGAGTTACGTCCGGCATGGGCCGGCAAGCCCTTGAAGAGGCCGGAATCGAAGTGGTAGCTGGTATTTTGCTTCAAAAGGCCGAAGACCAGAATCGCGTTTGGCTAACTGCGAATCGGCTCCAGAGGCCCTTCGTGACATTGAAGTGGGCCAGCACGCTTGACGGTCGCAGCGCCGCCAATGACGGCACAAGTCAATGGATTAGTGGACCAGAGTCACGGGCAGATACCCACAAAAGACGCTCTGCTGCAGACTCAATCCTTGTTGGCACTGGAACAGTTCTAGCCGATGACCCAGAACTCACCGCAAGAAAGCCCGACGGCAGCTACTACGAAACCCAGCCGCTGCGAGTAGTGATTGGCCAGCGGGAACTGCAACCGGACTTGCGGTTATTCAACGACAAGGCAAAGACCCTCGAACTAAAAACTCGGGATCTGGATCATGTTTTAGCCGATCTTTGGACCAGGGACATCAAGCACGTTTTTGTCGAAGGCGGTCCAGCTGTCGCGAATGCTTTCGTGAGAGCCGGCCTGGTAGATGAGTTCTTGATCTATTTAGCGCCCATGCTGCTGGGTGGCAAGAATATGGCGCTCGAGGATTTCGGGGTAGCGACAATTGGTGATGCTCTGCACCTTGAAATTTTGGAAACAACACCGACTGGAAAAGATATCTGTATTAGAGCTAGGAGAGCTTAGATGTTTACTGGAATTATTGAAGAGCTTGGAAAAGTCACTGCAATCGAGACTCAAACCGATGCCCTCAGGTTGACAATTTCCTGCCAAAAAGTATTGGAGGACCTGAAGCGCGGCGATTCGATTTCCTGCTCGGGCACCTGCCTAACCGCTATCGAAATCGACGAGCACGGCTTCACTGCGGATGTAATGTTCGAAAGCATCAGGCTTACCAGCCTCAGTGAAGTCAAGGTCGGTGACCCTATGAACCTTGAGCGAGCAATGAACGCCAGCACCCGTTACGGCGGACATGTGGTTCAGGGCCATGTGGACGGTGTTGGTGAATTTGTATCCAGGGAGACCAGTGAGAACTGGGACTGGGTGAGAATCAGAATCCCGAAAGAACTGCTTCGCTACGTTGTGATGAAGGGTTCCATAACCTTTGATGGAATCTCTTTGACCGTCAACGAGATCAACGATGATGTGATTGGACTTTCTCTTATTCCTGAAACCCTCGCTGTAACAACGCTGGGATCAAAAGTTGCAGGCAACAAAGTCAATGTCGAGGTTGATGTCATGGCCAAGCACATAGAACGATTGCTGGAGTTTAGGTAAATGGACATCCAGCAGTCAAACATCGAAGAGGTTCTCGACGCTCTTAGGGCCGGCAAGCCGGTTCTCGTCACCGATGCTGAGGATCGAGAAAACGAAGGTGATGCAATAATCGCCGCTGAATTCGCAACTCCCGAGTGGATTGCTTGGATGATTCGGCACACCTCGGGATATATTTGCGCACCCATGACCGAAGAGCGGGCAAATGATTTGCACCTGCCGCTGATGTGGGTGAACACCGAAGACCCGCATCACACTGCCTACACGGTAAGCGTTGATGCAAAAGCCAGAGCCACTACCGGAATCTCAGCGTCCGACAGAGCACTGACGGGTCGCGTTCTTGCCGACCCTTTGTCCACCGCCGCGTCACTGATTAGACCGGGGCATGTGATTCCGCTTCGAGCTAAGGCAGGAGGTGTGCTGGAAAGACCTGGGCACACTGAAGCTGCGGTCGATCTGCTAAAGCTTGCCGGTCTTCAACCGGTTGCAATGATGGCCGAATTGGTAAACGACGATGGAACCATGATGAAGCGTGAGGAATTATTTCTGATGGCTTTAAGGTTTGACCTACCTATGACTAGTATTTCTCATCTAAAAGACCACGTGGCCAAGCTCTCGTTGCAAAGTACAGATAAGAGTAACCGCATCCGTTTCGAGGCAGAAGCCAAGCTTCCAACCAGCCATGGAGACTTCCGCGTGAGAGGTTATTACGATGTGCAAACCACTGCTGACCACGTTGCCATAATCTCCGGTAACCCAACCGGCAAAAAGGTCCTGGTTCGTTTGCACTCAGAGTGCATCACCGGAGAGGCCTTCGGCTCACTCAAGTGTGAGTGTGGACCGCAGCTAGATGCTGCCCTAGACACTATCAACGCTGATTCAGAAGGTGGAGTGGTCATTTATCTTCGCGGCCAAGAGGGCCGCGGCATTGGCCTGCTAAACAAGCTCAAGGCTTATGCGCTTCAAGAGCAGGGCATGGACACAGTAGACGCAAACCTTGCCCTAGGTTTTCCAAGTGAAGCTCGAGAGTACGGGGCAGCCGTTGCCATCCTGCAGGACCTGGGTGTCGAAACAGTGAGGCTGTTGTCAAATAATCCGGCAAAGCGCAGCTTCCTGGAGGAGGCGGGCATTGCAGTTGTTGAGACTGTTCCACTGATTGTGGGTGTGGCCGAGCAGAATCTTGGTTACCTTCAAACCAAGCGCGAGCGCATGGGACATGAGATACCCGCTAATCTGGAAAAGTGAGCGGTAGCGGAGCACCAGATCTAGAAGTTTCCTCAGCGGGGAAGAGCGTTGTAATCATCGCCTCTTCTTGGCATGACGAAATCATGGGTGGTCTGATTCTTGGGGCTCAAAAAGAACTTGCCAAATCTGGCGCGGTGGATGTTCAACTGCAAAGAGTTCCCGGTGCTTTCGAGCTTCCCCTTGCTGCGTCCCTGGCATTTGAAAATGGGGCAGATTTGGTGATCGCCCTGGGGGTAGTAATCCAAGGCGGCACCCCTCACTTTGACTACATTTGCTCATCCGCGACCGAGGGCTTGACTCGCGTGCAGTTGGACTATAAAAAACCAATTGGCTTTGGTCTACTAACTGTAAACACTCAGCAGGAGGCTCTTGATCGAGCAGGTCTTGCAGGTTCCAAAGAAGATAAAGGAGCAGAGGCTGTGCAGGCAGCTCTGGCCATGGCGGCACTGACCAGCGATTAGGCTTGGGTCCAGATCATAAGGAGCACAGCCCATGGAACACGCTGGCCGAAGTGCTCTAAGCAGTAATTCGTTGAACCCAGAAAACGAGATCTCACACAAAAAATTGGGCAATCGCAGGGTAACCGGCACTGAGCAGTACTACACACCGAAAGACCTCGCAGTTTTCCTAGTTGGCGTGACACTTGAACACATTGAAAACCCAAAGCACGCACACTTTCTGGAGCCTGCAGCGGGCACCGGTTCATTTGTTGAAGCTCTAAGAAGTCATGGCATTGAAAATATCTCAGCGATTGACAAGTACCCGATGCACCCGGATATCGCCGAGGCTGACTTCCTAACATGGTCTCCAACTGGCAAGACTTTGGTTACGATTTCTAATCCGCCGTTCGGGAGAAATAATGCACTGTCGGTGCCGTTTTTCAACCATGCCGCCAACTTTTCAAGCCACATTGCCTTTCTCGTTCCCAGGTCTTGGAGAAAGTGGTCGGTGCAGAACCGGCTAAATGCGAATTTCCACCTGATCAGCGACATCGATATTTCCGTGCAATACGAGAACAGCGCTGGAATCAAAATCGTTGATCGCAACGACCTTCGCACCTGCTTTCAAGTCTGGGAAAAGCGAGACCAAACCAGAACAAAAATCTCGGTCCCAAATAATGGATTTTTAGAAAAATCAACGCCCGAAGATGCTGATCTTGCGATTAGGGTCTTCGGTTACGGATGCGGAAATGTAATGCGGTCCTTCCCACGCAAAGCCAACACCACCTTGATGTTCCTGAGAGTCTTAGATAAGTCCGTCCTGAATCTTCTGGATGGCTTAGATTATGAGAGGTTTTCCAACAACACCGCTTACACACAGGCGCTGTCGTTTCCGGAAATCAATTACCTCCTCAACCAGGAGGTTTACGGGGATGGCTTTCACGAGAAGTTAGGTTGAAATCAGCATGAGCGACTACTACCAAGACCCGACTCAAAACCCGAAGAGCCGCGAGTATAAGGGCCCCAGAGCCAAGCTCGGCGACCTGCTGCCATACCTAAAAGACCACCGGAAGACTCTGATCCTGGCCCTAATTCTTTCAGTGCTTGGTTCCTTACTGGCTTTGGGCCAACCTCTTCTAATTGGACAGCTGATCACGGCAGTGGAGCAGAGCCTTGACACTTCGACTCTGGCTATTTTTATTGTCGTGTTGGTAATCACTTCAGCACTCGTGAACGCCTTCCAGTACTACCTGCTTTTCAAAACCGGTGAAGGCGTAGTCCTAACCACGCGCAAAGCCTTAGTGGCCAGGCTGCTGAGGCTACCTATTTGGCAATACGATAGGCGCCGAATTGGTGACTTGGTCTCCAGGGTGGGATCCGATTCGACGCTGCTGAAAGCTGTACTCACCCAAGGTCTGGTGGATGCCCTCGGAGGCCTGTTGCAATTCTTCGGTGCGATTATCGTGATGGCATTCATTGACCCCATATTGCTTGCAACGACCCTGTCCGTTGTGTTTGTGGCAGTCGGCGCGATTGCCCTGACCGGTCGCAGGATCAGATCCGCGACCACTAAAGCTCAGATGCGGGTTGGTGAAATGAGCGCGTCTGTTGAGCGGGCACTTAGCGCCATTAGGACCATTAAGGCGGCACGGGCTGAAGACCGAGAAACGGCGGAGATAGACAAGGATGCTCACGCTGCTTATGACCAGGGACTGAGCATTGCGAGGCTTTCTGCGATTGTCTCCCCCATTGCCCAGGTTGCCTTTAACAGTGCTTTCATAATTGTCTTGGGTCTGGGTGGCCTCCGGGTTGCAACCGGCACAACATCAATTGCCTCCTTGGTCACTTTCGTTATTTTGCTATTTTTCATGATTGGGCCATTGATCTCTGCTTTCGGCGCCTACACATCAGTGATGGGCGCTCTTGGTGCGCTAGCTCGAATAAAAGAGATCATGGACCTTGAGGAAGAAGAGCCAGGCGGTGAAAAACTGCCCAGAAAGCGACAGAACTCGACGGCCATCGAATTCAAAAACGTCAGATTTAGCTATGCGGTTGATGACGACGAGGAGCCCAAGGAAATAATTAAGGGCATCGACTTGAAAATCGCCCGAGGATCTCGAGTGGCCCTGGTTGGACCCTCCGGTTCAGGAAAATCAACTGTCTTCTCTCTAATCGAACGCTTCTATGAGCCAACTTCTGGAGAAATCCTGCTGGACGGCCAACCGGTTACTGAGTTCTCAAGAGACTCGCTCAGGCAACAACTTGGTTACGTCGAACAGGATGCGCCCGTGCTAGCTGGGTCACTCAAAGACAACCTGCTACTTGGCAGGGCAGATGCAACCGACGAAGAGTTAGAAAAAGTGCTGTCGCAGGTAAACCTGAGTGACGTCTTGAATCGCGACAGCAAGGGCCTCGGGGCTGAAGTTGGCGAAGACGGCATCATGCTCTCGGGTGGAGAGCGACAGCGCCTAGCTATCGCTAGGGCGCTCCTTGCCTCTCCGGAGATCTTGCTTTTGGATGAATCAACAAGTGCACTTGATGGGCCCAATGAGCAGCGAATGCGAGAAGCGATCGATGCTGTGGCCCATGACCGCACCCTCATGGTTATTGCCCACAGGCTTTCGACCGTTGTTGACTCTGATCAAATTATCGTGTTGGAACACGGTGAAATCGTCGGTGTTGGAACCCACTCGGAACTAATCAAAAGCACACCACTCTATAAGGACTTAGCGAAGCACCAACTGCTGGTATAGCAATAGAGTGAAGGCATGAGTAACCAGCCTGAAATCAACGTCGATCACGCTAATGACCTAGACAGTCAAGATCCCCTAAGGGCCTTCAAAGACGAGTTTGTTATCACCGACCCCTCCGTCTGCTACCTAGACGGAAACTCACTAGGACGCCTTCCAAAAAAGACTGTGACTGAGGTCAACAGCTTCCTAATGAATGAGTGGGGGCCCGAGCTGGTTGATGGATGGTCGCACTGGATTGATCAGGCTCAACCGGCAGGAGATTTGCTAGCTCGAGCCGTATTGGGCGCTGAAGCGGGCCAAACCCTGGTCTGTGACACCACCAGTGTGAATTTCTATCAACTTTGCGTTGCGGCGATCAAAGCCCGCCCAGGACGCAAAACGGTCATAATCGACTCGTCGAACTTTCCAACCGACCGATATGTGCTGGCAGGAATCGCGGAGGCGATGGGGCTAAATCTTGTCACGCTGGACACCGATGGTTCAGGCGGGCCCGGTGCAGTAAAAATTGAATCAGAGTTTGAGCGAGTAACTGCAGATGCCCTAGCACCACACCTCAACGACGATGTTGCTCTGGTGACGCTGCAGGCAATCAACTACCGATCCGGGGCCAGGCAGAACCTGAAGGAAATTACAGATTTAGTCCGAAATCATGGAGGTTTAGTGGTCTGGGATTGCTCCCATGCCGCCGGTTCAATTCAACTTGACTTTGAGAAAAACGGCGTGGATCTAGCGGTCGGCTGCACCTATAAATATGGCAATTCTGGCCCCGGTTCTCCGGCCTGGCTTTTTGTTTCTAATCGGATTCAAAAAGAACTTCGCGTCCCAATCCAGGGCTGGTTTGCGCAGGACCTGCAATTTGAAATGGGCCCGGATTTTGACCCGGCGGACACCATTCGTAGATTCCAAATTGCCAGCCCGTCGATCATTGGAATTAGGGGCGTCGAAGTTGCCTTTGAAATGATCGAACGCGCCGGGATTGCAAACATAGAACTGAAGGCTGCCAAGGGCACAGATCTGATGATTTCACTATTCCACCAGTGGCTTGAGCCACTCGGGTTTGAACTTGCCACTCCAAAAGAGCATTTCCTTCGCGGTGGTCACATAATCATCACTCATCCAGAGGCCAAGCAGATTGCATACGCGATGCGAAAGCTTTCCAAGGTCATCCCTGACTATCGTGAACCAAACGCAATTAGATTGGCGATTTCTCCTCTCGCAACAAGCTATCGAGAAGTCTTTGACGGCTTCGAAAGGTTGAGGGACTTAGTCGTTAGCGGTGAGCACCTAGGTTTGGCTCAAGATGGAAACAGGGTCACCTAATGCCAACAGTTTTACTTGCGTTAGGTTCAGGAGGAGCAAGAGGTTGCGGAATGAGCAGATATAGAACCGCTGGCTACCCGCCGGATGTCATGGTAGAAATCCCGATAGATTCTGTCGGCATGCTCGATTTTCATAAGGCTCAGGGCCAGATTGATCTCGGCGGAACACTGACAGCTAAAACGCTCGACCGAATGAAGGGATAGTTTTGGACCACAACAAGCACGTTACTTACATTTCTTACCTAAAAGTAGATGAACTCTTGGAGCTTCAGCAACCGCTTAGCGACGGTCCTGAGCACGACGAGCTTCTGTTCATAACCATCCACCAGGTCTATGAGCTTTGGTTCAAGCAGATGCTTCACGAAGTTCAAGCGCTACAGGTTGCCCTTGAAGAGGGGAAGTCTCATCGATCAATGGCGCTACTGGGCCGGCTAAGAAACATCATGAAGACCTGCGTATCTCAGCTGGATATTCTTGAGACAATGACCCCGCTGCAGTTCAACTCATTCCGCGAGCGGTTGCAATCGGCCAGCGGCTTTCAGTCCGCCCAGTTTAGAGAGTTTGAAGCCGTACTCGGCAGGAGAGATCAAGCCGGAGCCGGAGCTGACAGCAAATCCGGCATGGGCATGGCCGAACACCTAATTCCAGGCTCAAGCGCCAGACAGCGAGTGGAAACTGCAATGGCAAGACGCTCTGTCTGGGATTCGGCTCTTCACTTTTTCAACTCGCGCAAACCAATCCCGGAAGAGCTTCTTGACAGGGATGTGACCAAGGGTTGGGAACCTCACGAGGGCCTTCAAGAAGTTCTAATCGAACTTCATCGTGAGGATGCAGAAGCCTCAATGATTGGCGAAGCACTGGTTGATCTAGATGAGGGCCTTCAGGAGTGGCGCTACCGTCACGTGAAGATGGTTGAAAGAACAATTGGTCACAAAATTGGATCGGGTGGATCTTCTGGCGCAGGCTATCTTGCCAGCACGCTGTTCAACCCAGTCTTCCCAGACCTCTGGGCTATTAGATCTAGGTTCTAGCTGACGGCAAGAACAACGTTCTTAAGTAGCATCGCTCTGGTCATTGGCCCAACGCCGCCAGGGTTTGGCGATACAAAGCCTGCAACTTCATTGACAAGTGGGTCGACATCTCCAAGAAGTTTTCCAGCTACGCGCGTGATTCCGACATCTAATACTGCCGCCCCCGGCTTGATCCACTCGGGTTTAATAAAATGCGGGCTGCCGATCGCGGCAACAACAATATCTGCACGCCGAATAGCGCCCTCAAGGTCTTTTGATGCCGAGTGCAGCAGGGTTGGTGTCGCATCCACACCCTTGCGCGACAGCATTAGCCCGAGTGGCCTGCCAACAGTTAGGCCCCTACCGACCACCGCTACTTCTGCCCCGGCTAGCTCAACTTCATAACGCCCAAGGAGTTCTAGAATTCCGCTGGGAGTGCAAGGAAGTGGACTTGTGACCTCTCCCCCCAGGTTCATAACCAACTTGCCCAGATTCACTGGATGTAAACCATCGGCGTCCTTTTCAGGGTCAATCATTTCCAGCATTTGATTGGCATTGATCCCCCCTGGAAGAGGGAGCTGAACGATAAAGCCCGTTACCTCGTCATCCTGGTTTAGATCTCTAATCGCAGCTTGGATGTCTGATTGTGTGGCAGAGGAATCCAGATCAATTCGGATTGATTGGATCCCTACCTCTTCACAGTCCCGGTGTTTTCCGGCCACGTATGCCGCAGATCCAGGATCGCTACCAACAAGCAAGGTCCCGAGACCGGGGGTGATCCCGCGCTGCTTGAGGGTGGCCACTTGCTCTGCAAGCTCGCTTTTTATTTGCCCAGAAACTTTAAGGCCGTCAAGAATCTGGGCGGTCAAGATGTTACCGGTTCTCTAATCCCGGGTAGAGCGGGAAGCCATCAGTGAGCTTATGAACACGAGCCTTCAGTGCTGCCAAGTCTGAACCCGGAATCAATGCCATCGCGATGATGTCCGCGACCTCGGTGAACTCTTCATCCCCGAAACCTCTGGTTGCAAGAGCGGCAGTTCCTATGCGGACACCTGAGGTCACCATTGGAGGCCTCGGGTCATTTGGAACAGAGTTTTTGTTCACGGTTACACCGGCGTCATGCAGCAAGTTCTCAGCGGTCTGACCGTCAACTGCAGAGTTTCTAAGATCAATGAGGACCAAGTGAACATCTGTTCCACCGGTCAGCACCGACACCCCAGCGGCAATGGTGTCTGCCTGGTTCAGTCTCCCCGCAATGATGCGTGCTCCAGATATGGTGCGCTCTTGACGCTCCTTGAATTCTGGCTGCATGGCGGCCTTGAATGCCACTGCCTTGCCCGCGATAACGTGCATTAGTGGGCCACCCTGTTGACCTGGGAATACTGCGGAATCAATTTTCTTTGCCCATTCCTGCTTGCAAAGAATAAGCCCAGACCTAGGCCCACCAAGAGTCTTGTGAACGGTAGTCGAGATAACGTCGGCATACGGCACTGGGCTTGGGTGCAAGCCTGCTGCAACTAGGCCAGCGAAGTGAGCCATGTCGACCCAAAGTTTTGCGCCAACCTCATCTGCAATCTCTCGGAATTTTGCAAAGTCCAAGTGCCTGGAATAGGCAGACCATCCAGCAATCAAGACGGCAGGCTTAACCTCATGCGCTCTAGTCCTCACAATGTCCATGTCGATCAGATGGGTTTCGGGGTCTAACTCGTAGGAGTGCCCCTCATACATGCGTCCAGAGAAGTTCAGCTTCATACCGTGTGTTAGGTGGCCACCGTGAGCCAGGCTCAAACCAAGAATGCGGTCACCTGGACTGGCCAGTGCCATCATGACAGCAGCATTTGCCGTCGCTCCGGAGTGCGGCTGGACGTTTGCGTGATCTGCACCAAATAGCTCTTTGGCACGTTCACGTGCCAGCTCTTCGGCGATGTCAACGGCTTCACAGCCTCCGTAATAGCGCTTACCGGGATAGCCCTCGGCGTACTTATTGGTGAGTACCGACCCTTGAGTCTCCAAAATTGCATTCGAGACAAAGTTCTCGCTGGCAATCATTTCCAAGGTGTGGCGCTGACGATCTAGTTCCTGCTGTAAGACAGCAGCAATCTCGGGATCGACTTCACTGAGCGGTGACATAAAGCTGGCTGATTGATTTGGCATGAGACAAGTTTATAGGCGCTTGCGCCCTGAAAAGCCTTGCGACAATAGGATTACCTCATGTCATCACCGAAAGAACACTGGGTTCTAACTTTCGTATGCCCAGATCAACCAGGAATTGTCCACGCCATATCAGGTGCGGTAGTCAAGGCCGGCGGAAACATTACTGAAAGCCAGCAATTCACTTCTAGCGACACAGGCCGCTTTTTCATGAGGCTTCAAATTGAGGCTGATATTACGAAGGCCGACTTTGAGAAGCAGTTCGAGGGCTTGGCGGAGTCTTTAGAGTTGGAATATGTCCTTGATTATGTCGGACGCCCGATGCGCACGATTATCTTGGCAACCACTGCCGACCACTGCCTGAATGATTTGCTTTATCGCCAACGTGCTGGCCAACTACCAATTACCCCCACCAAAATATTTGCAAATAATGACGCTTTAGGCTCACTGGCCACCTTCTTTGGTGTTCCATTTGTATCCCAAGAGACCAAGAATCAAATTGACAAGGACCTATTCGAAAAAGCACTTCGAGAGTTTATAAACGAAAACGACATTGAGTTGATCGTCTTGGCGAGATACATGCAGATCCTGTCACCAGAGTTCTGCGAAGAATTCGCGGGAAAAATTATCAACATCCACCACTCCTTCTTGCCTGGTTTCAAGGGAGCTAACCCTTATGCCCAAGCACACGCCAGAGGTGTGAAGCTAATCGGTGCCACCGCGCATTTTGTCACTCAGGATTTGGATGAGGGCCCAATCATTGAGCAGAATGTGACTCGAGTTGAGCACTCCTCCTCTAAAGCTCAGCTGGTTCAAATAGGCCAGGACGTTGAGTCAAAGACCCTCACGCAAGCAGTTAGATGGTTCGCCGAACACCGAGTGCTGCTAGACGGTCAACGAACCATCATTTTCCGATAGACAGCAAAACCCAGCGCAGCAAGAATCACGCTTGACACCAGCCATGGCCACATTGCCTGGAAACCACTTCTTTGCTGCAGTGTCAGGTCTTGGCTCGCGAGCCTGAGATTCAATGGTCCGGCGAGGACATCAGCCTGCGTCTCACTAGTAATCAGCGGACTTGGTTCAACGGACTGGATTGATTTATCAGCCATCACTTCGGCCGGCTCGACGTCCTCATCCGGTATGGCCTCAGTTATCCGGATAGGAGTTACTTCACTGTCTGCTAATTCGGCATCATCGGCTCTTTCAACCTGGGCCTCGGACTGCAAAATCTGCTCAACTTCTTCTAGTAATTCTTCGGTCAAATCTTCAGCAGCAACCTCCGGTTCAGTGTCTTCCTCAACTGGCTGCAGGTCGGATTCATTTGACGGCTGGCTTGCGGACACTGGATTTTCCTGCGCCTGCGACGGAGAAGCCGGAACGCTTGGTGCCGAAGGAGTCGCATCCTCAGTCACCTCTGGTTCTGGTTCCGGTTCCGGTTCCGGTTCTGGTTCCGGTTCTGGTTCCGGTGTGAATATAAGTTCGATTTCCAAGTCCAAAGCATTCGAGGGACCCAGATTGCCCTCGGCATCAGTTAGTGAGTAAGCCGGAAGCTGCCATTCCAACAACCCTTCACCGCACGCCTGAATCTCAAAACGTATTGTGTTATCGACGTTTGTCACCTCGGGTAAGCAGGTGACATCCTCTACCAGAAGGTTTACAGTTGACCCCTCTACCAAGAAATCCTCATACTCCAGGACGACGACAGCACTGAATGAGCTGGACACTTCCGTGACAATTGGTGTTAGCCATCTAGCGGTTGGAGGTGTGGTGTCCCTCACGGTCGCAAATAGCACCTCAACCTCGGGGCCCTTATTCCCAAAACTATCTTCCACAGAGTATTCCTGCAGGGCTACCGCTATTTCACCGTCTTCACATTCAGATAGTGAGAGTTTCAATCCGATGAAATCAATACTTGAACAGCCCTCCAAGATGAAATCAGCTTCTTCCAACCCAAATAGTTCTTCTTCGGTGACAATTTCGAGGAGGTAATCGACTACTTCAGAATCCACTTGAACCAGCGTTGCATCTGGACCTTGCCTGTCAAGTGTGAGTTCGACTGAGTTCACACCATTGGAAGCAAGATACGCGCTGGTTGCAGTTGCAAAAGAGGCTTCAAAGACATCCGCAATACAATCCGTAATTTTGAAGTTAAACCCCTCGCTTGCAACCGAGGAGTCCACGATCTGACAGCTCTCGTCAGCTAAAACAATGTCCTCAACGCTTGGAGTGTATTCGCCCTGAATGTCTATCTGGATCTCAATTTCATTCAATTTCTGCTGGGTGGCAGTAAAGGCAGTCACTCGAGAGAGAATTTCGTAACGAATAATCACGAGACCAGACCCTGACCGCACTCCCACCTCATGAGCTACGGCAGTCGTCCATTCCGCAGAACCATAGGAGGACCCACCTCCGCCACCGCCCGCGTCAGAGCAGCAGGAATCTGAATCAGCACCGCCGGCACCGCCGCCGTACCAGCCACCACCACCACCACCGCCGCCCGAGTTCCAACTACTGCCTCCAGTTCCTCCGATTCCGAATGAACCTGGCTCTGAAGGACTTCCGCCGTTTGACCTTCCAGCCTCACCACCAGCTTCTTGACTACCACCAAGGCCCCCGCCTCCCTGTGCAGAACCGCCATTTGGTCCAATTAGTCCACCGCCATTGCCTCCGGGCGCGCCAGAGTAGCCTCCGCCGCCTCCGGCTCCCCCGGCTACGGCAATCCTGTCCTCTAGGTCCTCACCGATTCTGATGTCGCTTGCCCCGCCGCCAGAGCCCTCATTTCCGCGGGATCCGCCGGCGTCACCACCTCCGTTAAAACCACCGGTGGCATTTGCCCTGACGGCACCCGCGCCGCCGACAAACACCCAAAGTTCTTCGGGTGCAGACCTAAGCTCACCAGAGATTTTGCCGCCCAACCCTCCGCGGCCACCGGATGCGCCATAGATTTCAAAGGACATATTTCCCGCAAGTTCAGGAACGTCAAAGTACTGGGCAGAGCCGGTGTATTCGAAGATCACCTCGCACACTCCACCCGGGCATTCATCTGCAATGGCGGGTGCGGTGCTAAAGCAAAGCAGCGATGAAATTACGAGGGCAAGATAGGTTTTTATTTTCATGCCCCACAAACTAAAACTCCCCGCAGTTTCCTGCAGGGAGT
>ERZ887942.221-NODE-221-length-48607-cov-18.250453_pt1 | contig 48607 bp, 43 predicted proteins | sample MGYA00521099_ERZ887942 | MGnify/ENA primary metagenome ERZ887942 (study PRJEB32303, sample SAMEA104408605) | aquatic metagenome | biome: Brackish water; feature: Pelagic; material: water | place: Baltic Sea | collected 2014-06-07T06:48:00 | depth 16,251 m ... | reverse complement strand
AGACCAGCGCTAAATCAACATCTCGCTGGCTCCGTTTCCCGGGACCACTTCATTGTTAGGATATATTAAGGATCCAAAGGCGATAAGTCAATGGGCATGATTCGGGGAGGTGACAAGCGTTCGAGGCAAGACTACGCTTTCGGCGTGAAACGTTTGTTTTGGTTTGTACTCGATTCGGTGGGGATTGGCGGAGCTCCTGATGCGGCTCAATTCGGGGATGATGGAAGCGACACTCTGGGACACATTGCCGAGTGGTTTTTGAGCCGTGAAAATCGTCCGTTGGTACTCCCGAATTTGCAACGACGGGGATTGGGGGAGAGTTATCGGCTCGTTCATGGCCGCTTACCTTCAGGATGGTCCGAAATGCCCGTTACGGAAGCTTTTGCCGCGGCCACCGAAATATCGACTGGCAAGGATACCCCCAGTGGTCACTGGGAAATGGCGGGAGTTCCGGCCCGGTGGGACTGGGCTTATTTTCCGGATACCGCGGATTGTTTCCCCCCGGAGCTGTTGGCCCACCTGCACTTGCAATGCGGGCTTCCGGGTTCGTTGGGTCATTGTCATGCCAGCGGAACCGATATTATCCGCAAGCTTGGTGAGACGAGCATGAAAACCGGGAAGCCCATTTTTTATACCTCTGCCGACTCCGTTTTCCAAATTGCGGCTCATGAAGAAACGTTTGGTTTGGAGCAACTTTACCGGCTTTGCGAAGTGGCACGGGCGGCGCTTCTGGATCCGTTGGTGGGGCGGGTCATCGCGCGACCGTTTCTTGGGGAAGAGGGGAATTTCATCAGGACCGGGAACCGAAAAGACTACGCGGTGCCTCCTCCAAAGCCAACGGTTTTGGAGCGGATCAAGGAACGTGGCTTTGGGGTCACCGGGGTGGGGAAGATTGGCGATATATTTGCCCACATCGGACTCACGCGGGAAGTCAAGGCGAGCGGACACGGGGAGCTTTGGAGTGTCACTCGGGATGTCATGGATGACGGGGGGCTGATCATGACCAATTTTGTCGACTTCGATATGCTCTACGGTCACCGCCGGGATCCGCGCGGCTATGGTATGGCTCTTGAGGAATGGGACCGGCAACTGGGATTGTTTTTGGATGAGATGGATGACGACGATTTTCTCCTGATTACGGCTGACCATGGAAACGACCCCACCTGGCCGGGGACCGACCACACCCGGGAGCGTGTTCCGGTGTTACTCAACGGGCAGGGATCACACGGGATTCGAGACAGTTTTTCCGACATTGGGGCTACGGTGGGGAACTTCTTTGGAGTGAAGATGGACGAAGGGCAGGTGATTGGCTAGCTTGCCGTCCATGGCAACACCTCATCTAGAAACCGAGGACGGCGGATTCGCTGAAACCGTTCTACTTCCGGGCGACCCCTTGAGGGCAAAATTCATTGCTGAAAATTTTCTCACCGAGGTCAAGCAGGTGAATGGAGTTCGAAATATGTTGGGATTTACCGGGATCTACAAGGGGACCCGGATTTCGGTGATGGGCAGCGGCATGGGCATCCCTTCGATCTCGATTTATGCCAAAGAACTGATCACCGACTATGGCGTCAGGAATCTGATGCGGGTGGGGAGCTGCGGAGCAGTTTCAAGGGATGTTAAGCTGCGTGATGTCTTAATTGGGCAGGGTGCCTGCACCGACAGCGGGGTCAACCGGTCGAGGTTCGGTGGTTGTGATTTTGCGGCCATCGCGGATTACCAATTGCTGGCGGCACACGTTGCTGCGGCCACGGATCTCAATATCCCGGTAAAAGTGGGAAATCTTTTTTCGGCGGATCTTTTCTATAGTCCTGTTTCCGGGATGTTCGACCGCATGGAAAAGATGGGAGTTTTGGGAGTCGAAATGGAGGCCGCTGGTCTTTTTGGAGTGTGTGCGGAATATGGGGCCAGAGGAATGGCCATTTGCACGGTGAGTGATCACATCCGCACCGGTGAGTCGACGTCCAGCGACGAGCGGGAGAAAAGTTTTACCGCGATGATGGAGATTGCCTTGGAAGCTGCACGGAAGATTGCATCATGACTGATCTCGAACTCATCAAGAAGGCCATGGAGGCCCGGGAGAGGTGTTATTGCCCCTATTCGGACTTTCCTGTCAGTGCGGCTCTACTTTCTGATTCCGGGAAGGTTTTTACCGGGGTGAATGTCGAGAATGCTTCGTATGGTTTGACCATTTGCGCCGAACGCGTCGCGGTAGGAACGGCCGTGGCATCCGGAGAGCGTGGTTTCACGACAATGGCCATTGTCGTGAAAAACGGCGGTAGTCCCTGCGGAGCCTGTCGGCAGGTGCTCAATGAATTTTCCCCTGCTTTGAGGATTCTCATGGCCAACGAGAATGGGGATCTGGTGCGGGAAACGACGCTCGAAAAGCTCCTGCCCGAGGCCTTCGGGCCTCATTCGCTCTGAACCACTCTGAAGAATCTTCCCGGGAGAAAGTTGGAGGGAGGTTGGAAGCTAAATCGTTTTGAAATTTCCGTCGTTGAGAGGGTGGAATTGGGAAGGTCATCTTTCCAGCTTCCAGATGCGAGGGTGTCGGAGTATTCGATTTGATAGGTTTTCCCTGCAAAGCCATTCCAGACAAGGACCGGGTCCAGATTTTCATCCAGCTCGATCTTAAGCTCAGGGATGCGATTCGGGGCTTTCGAGATGACTCGAAGGTCGGCTACCAGAAGGAAATTGTCCCCATGGAATAAAGGGATTCCGGAGACCAAATCCCATTCGAATCCGACAATGGCCAAATTGATTTCAGACCCACTTGCGGCGTTGGTGAAAGTGGCATTCTCAAAGAGAGGGAGCCCGCTGATGCTGGCGCTCCAGGTGTTTGAGGCAAGATCAATGATCATGAAGAGATCGTAGAGTTCTTCATGAATGAAGTCGGATTCGGTATCGAATTGGCTGATGCCATCTTCTCTCCAAAATCCAAAATTCGATCCGGAAGCAGCCGGGTCTTCATTGTCGATGCGGATGGATGCAAGCCGGACACCCGAACTGTTGTAGATCGAGAAGAAGAAGTCATCCCGAAAGCTATTATCAGAGTCCTTTACCGAAATCAGGGTCTCAATTTCGATGATGGATTCTCCGGAAGTGACATGATCATGAGGAGTTTGGGTGAGAATTCGAACCCGGTCCCGGCTGGGGCGGTTGAGGCCCAAACCGGCTGTTTTACCGAGAGCCTGATTAAAAGCGAGGTCGTCAATGAAATCGACGCCGCTGCGGGTGTTATCCGATCCCCAGGAAGAATTGGCGGACCATTGATTATCGCCGACATTAAAAGCCTCGAAATCGGTTGAGTAGAGAGTTCCCCCGAAAGCGGTTTGACAGATCAAGAAGGGCAAAATGAGGATCTTCATGCGTTGTTGAAAGAGGATACTTATTATTGCAGCATAGGAAAAGAGGCAACTTCCACTGGAAGTTGCCTCTGAAATTAGGTTCTCCGAACTCTCGTGAGTCTAGCGGTGTGGCGGCCCCGCAGGTGGGCGAGGGCTACCTTGTCCACCAGGACCTTCTCCGTCAGGATCTTCTCCGCCACCATGTGGTGGAAGGGGGGGAATGCCATCACTACGACGGCGAAGTCGGTGGAAAAACTCATCGGAGGAGATATCACCACTATCATCGCTATCAAGACGAGCGAAAATTGCTTCGCGGATCATCTCGGGAAGCCGATCCATGCCAGGAATGGTGGCATATTCATCCAAGCTGATTCTTTCGTCACCATTTTCAGTACCATCAGTTATACTTCTCGCAATTTCGTTAAATTTCTCCAGGCGACGTTCTTCGATCCGCGCACGAAGGGCGGCACGGGCCGTCTCGATCTCTGCGCGGCTGATTTCACCACTACCGTCAGTATCAATGCTACTGCGGCGTTCTTCGCGCATTTGAGCGCGGAGATCTCGAATGGCTTGACTCTCTTCTCCGTCGATCTCGCCATCTTCGTTTTCATCAAAGTGATGGAGGAATTCGGGGAGGATTCCGTCTCCGATGGAGCGGTCACCAGCCTGAACGAAACCACAGGTTGCGGCAATGGCGGTAATGAGTGTGAATTTTAATTTCATGGTTATTGTTTTAAGGTTTTGGGGGGGGACATCTCAATTGACGCGACAAAACATCGCTTGGTTACAGAAAAATGAATTTTTATGGAATTGAGAGGCAGATTCAGGAAAATAGAAAACAGGCGTTGCTTTCTCAAATGACATTGCGGCTCGATTGACCGATGTGGCAGTCGTGTTACCATTTCGTTCGTGGGGAGCAAACTCGATAGGAACAAATTCGACAATACCGTTTTTCAGGAAACTTCGGCGGGGCTGGCCAAACAACTGAGTGAGGCTGGAGTGGACCATGCCGCTTTTGAGAGGCCGCTTCCGGTGTGTGAGTTGGCCAAGTGTCGCGCCACTTGTTGTCACGACGGGGTGATGCTTTCCGATGAGGAAGCGCGAATTCTAGGCGAGCTTGGAGGTGGGGATGGAATGATCGAAGCGGAGGACGGTCGAAAGAAAACGAAAACGGTCGCCGGAGATTCCTCGAAACTGGCCGGGGATTTCCCGGACCATTTTCCAAAGACCCGCTGCGTGTTCCTTGATGATCAACATCGTTGTCAGTGGCAATTGCGTGCGGTTGAGGAGGGGCGGCATCCCTGGTATTACAAGCCGACTTCCTGCTGGCTTCACCCGGTATTAATCACCCGAAAAAAGGAACGTCCTGTTTTGACCCTTTTATCCCGTGAGGAGGATAAGGCCGGGTTTGCAAGCCATACTCCTTGCGGGAAGTTCCGGGAGGGGGCGGCCCCGGCCCGTGAGTCCCTGGGGATGGAGTTGAAGATGCTTGGTGTAATTTCGGGAAGGGATTTCTACGGCGAGCTGAATGCTCCGCCGGGATTCTCTTCACGCGCGAATTCGAGCAATTCGGGGTAGAACCTCCGAAAGGCCCGGCTGAAAGAGTGATAGTGGGCGGTGAGATCTTCTTCGGCTCCAACAAGGGGGGCCAGGAAATCCCGGCGCTGACTGACCCGGCGAAAAGTGAGGGCAAGGCCCGGGATGGTTCCATAGGTGCCGAGCCAATTTTCCTCGACCATGCGTTCGATCATGGCGGCCAGCTCCGGGGTGAGCCAGGATCGATGTCTTTTCAGGATGCCGTGCATGTCTGAAATGAAGGAGGGAAGAGGGACCTCGGAATAGTCAGTCCAGGAGTGAGCGAGGAAGTGATCAAAAATGATATCGACGATGATCCCCGCAAAACGTTTTCGCGACGGATGGAGGAGTTTCTTGGTCTCGAGAAAGATCGGGTGATCGTCGGTGAAACGATCAATGGCGCGGTGGAGGACGATCCCCCCAACGACCTCCGGGGGGAAACGTTCAAGGAGACTTTCCGGAGTTCCCCTTGCGAAATCCCCCAACAGGGCGCCCACCCGGGAGGCGTCGGTGTGTTGGGCCAGGTGAAAATGGGCGAGGAAGTTCAAAGCTTGTGAGGGTGATAGAGCGTGGCTAAAGAAGTGTCGATGATCGTATCGTGGAATGGCGGGTTGGTGGAGGAAGGAGAGATTTCAATCTCGGCTTTTGATCCGATGCTGCTTCGAGGGCAGGGTGTTTTTGAGACCGTCAGGGTGGTGGACGGGGAACCGCGATTTTGGGGAGAACATTTTGAGAGACTCAGTCGTTCGGGAGACAGTCTGATTCCGGAAATGCCCAAGCGCGAGGTGCTTGAGAGTCAGATTCAGGAGGTGGTTGAGGCCAATGAGCTGAAGAATTCCCGGGTTCGAGTCACGCTTGGGACCAATCTATTGATTACCGCAGAGCCTCTTGAGGATGACATTCCGATAGTGAACGTTGCCATTGCGGATCATTGGCCGGTCAATGAACGAAGTCCACTGGTGGGCATTAAGTGCACCTCTTACGCTGAAAATATGCGCATCCTCCGGCAGTTCGGAACTGGAGAGGTGATCAGATCAAACACAAGGGGAGAGCTTTGCGAGGGGTGCATTTCCAACGTTTTTTTTGTGAAGGAAGGGCGTATTTATACGCCTTCGCTGGAAACGGGCTGTCTGCCGGGAGTGATGCGTTCGCAAGTCATTCGAAGGAATCGGGTCGAAGAAGGGAAGTGGCCACTGGAGATTCTTCTGGAAGCTGATGAAATCTGGTTGAGCAATGCCATCCGCCGTTTGCGGTGCGTCTCGATTCTCGACGGAAAAGAAATGCCTCCTCCTTCCGATTTTTTTTGGGAAGTCCGTCATAAGATTCCCTAATCGGCGAGGCTCCTAACGAAGTGTGAAAACCAACGGGCCCCGTCTTCGAGATCTGAGATATTGATGAACTCGTCGGCCGTGTGGGCTTGGTTAATCGAGCCGGGGCCGAGGCAAATGGAGGCTAATCCTGCCGCAGAGAGATGAGCGGCATCCGAGAACCAGGGTGCACCGGTAAGAGTGAGATTGGGGTGGATTTTTTGGAGTCGTTTTAACCAGGGGTGATCAGCGGGCATTTCCATGGGAGGGGATTCCGCGAAGTGAGCCAACTCGAGGTCATCGAGGTAGTCTGCCAGAATTTCGGAAGCGGGACGCTCTTTCACCAGATCGGGGACGGTGCGAATATCGAGTTGAGCCGTGGCCCTGGCGGGAACGATATTGGGCTGGGTTCCTCCGGAGATCTTTCCGACGTTCATCGTCGAGTTTCCCAGGACGGGGTGGGCGCTCTCCGTAAGATGTTCGGAGAAAGGGCCATGGAGGTCCCGCAGACCATCGATGAGTTTGAGGATGGCATTTTCTCCGTTTTGAGGCTGGGAAGCATGGACGGATTTTCCTTTTGCCTCGATGATGGCCCATAGGCATCCTTTTGTGCAATAGACCGCTTCCAATGAGGTGGGCTCACCGGCGATTGCGAATTGGTATTCGCTTGCGTGGTGTTTGGCAAAGTGGCGGGATCCGGGTTGACTGGTTTCTTCGCCCATGAAACCCACGAAATCGACCGCGACGGGAAGATCGGCAAGAAGCCGGGCGTTTTCCTTGAACCCCCAAAGCATCGCTGCCATCGGACCCTTGGTGTCGGAAGTTCCGCGACCGAGGACCTTGCCATCACGGATTTCACCGGAGAAGGGAGCAATGGTCATTCCGGAGATTCCGACGGTGTCGAGATGAGGTCCCAAAAGGATTCGGGGCTTGTCCTTGGCTCCTGGCGCGCGGGCAATGATATTGGGGCGTCCGGGTTCAGCCTCTTCCAAAGTGGTTTCGAATCCGAGGGGTTCGAGGAAGTTTGCAAGGAATTCCGCCATCTGCTTCTCGCCGCCGGGCGAAACTCCCGGATCGCTCGCGGGATTGACGGACGGGATTCGGACCAAAGCTTGAAGAAGATCGATTACCGAGCGCATAATTGGAGGTTAGAAGGAGGAATCGCGACTTGGAAGTTTTTCGTCTTGGCAATCGGGGGTCGACTTTGTGAGACTGCCCTCCATGAAGAACCGTTTTACTCTCGGCATCTCGCTGGTGCTACTCGCCTGTCTCGCATTCGTTGGTCTTGCCCAAAAAAAGGAGGAGGCCGGGGCCTCCAAGATTGTCAAAGTCCTGATCATTGATGGACAGAACAACCATAACTGGAAACAGACCACGCCGGTTCTCCAGGAGATTTATGGAAGCAATGACCGTTTCAGTGTTGAAGTAAGCACCAGCCCCGATAACAAGGCGACAAAGGAAGCTTGGGACAAGTGGCGCCCGGACTTCTCCAAATATGATGTCGTGGTCAGTAACTACAACGGTCAGATGTGGCCGGGCGAGGTTCGGACTGCTTTTGTCGACTTCGTGAAAAACGGCGGTGGATTTGTGGTGGTTCACGCTGCCGACAATGCCTTCTCAATGTGGCCCGAGTATAACGAGATGATTGGTCTTGGCGGTTGGGGTGGTCGTAACGAGAAAAGCGGTCCCTACGTCTACTACAAGGGCGATAAGCTGGTTGTGGATGATGCAGATGGACGTGGCGGAAACCACGGTCCCCAGCATGAATTTGTCATCACAAACCGCGCCGATGACCATCCTGTCACCAAGGGAATGGCGGCAAAGTGGTTGCACACCAAGGACGAGCTTTATGACATGCTTCGCGGACCGGCTAAAAATATGAAGGTCCTCGCAACCGCACCGAGCGATAAAACAAATCGTGACGAGCCGATGCTGATGGCTCTTGACTACGGCAAGGGACGGGTGTTTCACACGACTCTTGGTCACGCTGATTACTCGATGCAGTGCCGTGGATTCTTCGACACTCTTTTACGCGGAACAGAATGGGCCGCAACGAAGGAAGTGACCGTTGACTGGTCGAAAGATTTCCCGTCCGAGGACAAGGCGGTTCCGGTGAAGGCTGCCAAGTGATTTTTAGATGAGTTGGCTCAGCGGGGCAGTCTTACTGCCCCTGTTTGGGGCGGCGCTCCATCCTTTGCTGGGATGGTGCATTCAAGAAGGGACGAAGCGGGGAGTCAGCCTCCCCGTGATTGTTGCGGTGGCAAACTTGCTCACCGGCCTGATTTTTGTGAGCTATCTCAGACCCGAGGGAACTTGGGCAATTTCAGGCAAAGATTGGTGGGCCGTGGGAAATGGGATCTTCTTTTTTCTGGGGCAATGGTTCTCAACTCATTCTGTAAAAAGGGGGGACTTGGCCGTTCATTCTTCGGCCCTGGGGATGAAGGTCGTCATTGTGGGGTTTTGTTCGATGATGGTGGGCCTTGAGCCGAGTTCCTGGAATCTGGTGACCGGGGTCATTTTGGCGACACTCGCCGTATTTTTAGTTTCGGGTGGCAGCGCTGAAGGGTGGCGGACTCATCGAGCGACAGTCGGATTGACAATGGTCGCCTGTTTATCTTTTGGTCTCAACGATTTCCTCACGGGATGGCAGAGTCGGGAGATTGGCCCGGCGCGTTGGTTGATTTTGATGATGGGGACCAGCGGGATGATTTCTCTTGGGTTTCTTTTTCATCGGCGCAAGGAGGTGCGAGTTCTTTATCGATCCCCCGGGGTGCTTGTCTTTCTGTTAGGGGCGGGATTTCTTCTTGGGATCCAGGCCTTGACCGTGAATCTGGCCTTTAGCCGATACGGGCAACCGACGCTGAGTAATGTCGTGTATAGCTCACGAGGAGTGATGGCCGTGATCTTCCTCTACTTGATCGGGAGGAAATTCGATCCACGCTTTGTTCGCAAACAGACCATCGGAGCGGTGTTGATGGTCGTAGCTCTGGCGGTGGTGCTATGGACATGAAGATCATCATCCCGGGGGGAGGAGAGGCGATCTTTATCAAAATTCCACATCTTGTTGGAAATTTCACTTCTCGAGGATTTTTTGATTCTGATCCAAGTTGAAAATCTTCCCGGAGCTACCGGGAATGTTCCATTCCAATGAGTGCTGTAAAGCCTGATGCGTGAAGCGGTGGGCGCTTTGCGAGGCTTCTAAGATCGAGAGGCCGGCAGAGATGTTTGCGGTCAGGGCCGCCGAGAGGGTGCAGCCGGTTCCATGGGTTTGCGGAAGATCAAGGTGGGGGGATGAAAAAGTGTCGATCGATTGCTTGTGCGCCAAAAGATCACGATGCTGCCCGGAATTCTCGGCATGCCCTCCTTTAAGGTAGCAAGCGGCTTGATATTTTTCCGAAAGTTCACGGGCCGCTTTTTCCTGCTCCTCAAGAGTCAGGACCGGGCGGCCAAGGAGAAATCCGGCCTCGGGCAGATTTGGGGTGATGACCGTTGCGAGCGGGAGGAGGCGTTCGGAGATTGCTTCAAGGGCATCTTCCACAAGGAGAGGATCTCCGGTCGAAGCCACCATCACGGGATCGACAATGAGTGGAATACCGGTGTCAGCGAGGAGTTCGCAAACGGCCACGATGTGGGATTTTGAATAAAGCATGCCGGTTTTGATGGCGGCAATGGGATAACTTGCGAGAAGGAGTCTGATTTGGTCCTGCAAAATGACGGGAGGAACGGGATGGACCTGGCTCACGGTTTCCGGCGTCTCGGAAACAACACAAGTCACTGCGGTGAGCCCATGGACCCCAAAGGAGGAGAAGGTTTTCAAGTCAGCCTGCAGGCCTGCTCCGGCTGAACAATCGGATCCGGCTATCGTGAGCGCGACGGGAGGAGTCATCGGGAAATCATAGCGCGAAGTGATTGAGGTGCAAGCGGGGGTGGGATGGTCTTGCTCCGGAGATTGGAATTGCTAGGATAGGAGGGTGTCAGCAGGATTTCAGGAAGTGCCCGGTCTGCGGGTGGAGGTAGAGAAGGTGGTTTTCATGCCGCATCTCGACGCCCCCGACGATCGACCCTACCCTTTCGTCTATTTTATTTCGATCATCAACGACTCTACCGAGGTGGTGTCGATCCGGGGGAGAAAGTGGATGCTCAGGGACGAGAAAGGAGAACTGGTTGTGGTCGAGGGGAGCGGGGTGGTCGGTGAAACGCCTGTGCTTCGGCCCGGAGAGCGATTTTCTTATAATTCGTATCATGTCATCGCTTCAAACAGTGAAGCGACCGGAGCCTTTTTTGGGCTCAACGTCGAGGGCGGGGGGATTCGGGTTTCGATCCCTCCCTTTAATCTTGTGGTGCCGGAAGGTTCGTGATGACCCGGTGCATTTTGAGGTCATGGGCTGCGGTAGGGAGGTGATCGACGAGTTGGCAGGAAAAGGCCACTCCGATCCGCTCCGCCTTCGGGAATCGGGCAAGGGCCCGATCATAAAATCCACCTCCCTGACCGAGGCGGAGTCCTTCACGAGTGAAGGCGAGACCCGGGCAAAGGATGAAATCGAGATCGGTGGCGGGACTTCCCTGGGTCGGTTCCATGATTCCCAGATATCCTTTTTTGAGTTTTTGCGGATCCGAAACGGGCAGGAAGTCCATTTCACCCGTTCCGGTAACGCGGGGAAGGAACCATTCGATTTCGGGATGCGCTATGATCAGATCGAGCAATTGAGGTTCTCCCGGAGTGGCCGCGAATAGGGCGACGCGGGATTCTTTGGGGAGGCGGATTCTTGTTCGAATTTCGGCAGATGCGGCACGGAAAAACCCGGGGTCAAGTCCGGTGAGGATTCCTCTCATTGAGCGGCGTAGTTCCTGTTTGGCTCTTGTTTTTCCGCCCATGACGGCCAGACTCTAGCCGTGAAACGATTCATTGGACAAGTCTGTCTTGCGTTGACCTTTTTGGGCTCAGTGAGTGCCCAGGTGGTTGAGCGCAAGGCCTTTGAATTCAAGGCTCCGGTGGTGCACCAGAGTGTCTTCAAAAATGGATTGGGCCTGGTTGATCGGGAGCGGGATGAATACGCGGGAGCTCTCGCCACTTTCGCCACGAATCACGTCGTCTCGGCCAAGGCGAGCAAGGAGTCACTCGGGTTTGCCCGGAAGGCCTTGGGATTGGCTCTTCACCTTTCTTCACGAAATAAAAGGGCGATGGTGACAAAATTTCAGCTAAGCAAGGGGACGTTGCCTAAAACCGTCGAAACCAAATACAGTCCCAAGACCCTCGCTGCTCTGTTTGTCACAAGAGCGGAGACGCTTTTTGAGCAAAAGGGGGATAATAACCGACTTCTGGCCCGAGCCCTCATCGATCTTGCGGTGACGATTGATCCTCACAATGAAGACGCCATCTACGCCTTCGAATTACAGAAGATCGATTATGGCGAACTGAACTGGAGCCGGTTTACGGAAGCCTCAAAGGTGGAAACGACTACTCCTTGAGATAGGGGGGTAGGGCCTCGCGCAGGGTAGTGCGGGCGCGGAAGAGTTGGCTTTTGACAGCGGACACGGAGAGATCCAGAATTGCCGAGATTTCCTCGTAGGGCATTCCCTCATAGCGTCTCAAGATGACGGCGAGGCGTTGTTTTTCAGGGAGGGAAGCAATGGCCTGATCGACCACTTGCTGGAGTTCGGCATCGACCAGCGACTGATCAGGGCGGGCCGAGTGATTCTGGTCTTCAACTGTTTTGTGCCAATCGTCTTCTTGTTCGTCGAGGGAGTGTTCCTTCCGTCTTGATTTCTTGCGGGTGGCATTGAAGACGAGATTTCGAGTGATGGTGAAGAGGTAGGTCGTGAACTTCGCAGTCGGTTGATAGCGTTTCGCTGATTTCCAGAGTCGAATGAAGACTTGTTGGGCAATGTCTTCGCTCTCGGAAGATTGGTTGGTCATTTTTGCGACGGTGCCGAGAACCGCATGTTGGTGTTTTTCAACCAAGCGGGCAAAGGCTTCTTCGTCACCACGCGCGACCCGGGCCATTAAGGCCAGGTCCTCTTCATTCGCGTCGTCTCCCATGTGTCACATGATCTAACCCAAATGACCGTGCCACGTCGCGCGGAAACTTCTAAAGTTCTTCCGGAGCGATCAAGTCCTCCAGAGTTTGGCGTTTGCGGACGACTTTGGAGTCATCACCGTCGACCAAAATTTCGGCAGGGAGAGGATGGGAATTGTAGGTTGTGGCCATGACCATCCCATAGGCTCCGGCACTCATGAGTGCGATTAAATCGCCTGGCAGGAAAGAGGAGACCTCACGATTCTGGCAGAAAAAATCTCCGCTCTCACAAATGGGTCCAACGACATCAACCGATTCGATGGCTCCGGATGGTTCGTTTATCGGGACGATTTCATGAAATCCTTCGTAAAGTGCCGGCCGGATGAGGTGATGCATTCCCGAGTCGACGATTTTAAAAGTCTTTGTCGTTCCTTTCTTCTCATAGAGGCAGCGGGTGACGAGAACTCCGGCGTTCCCGGCGATGAACCGGCCGGGTTCGAGGAGGATCTTCAGGCCCAGCTTTTCGAGCCCCGGAAGGATCGCGGCGGCATACTTCCCGGGAGTGATGGGGCGGGAGTCTTCGGGCTGTTCGGTCCACCAGGATTCCTTGCCGGAAGCGAGCGCTTCTTCATAAATGATGCCAATGCCTCCTCCAATGGAGAAAAATTCAATGCCGTAATCGGCTTTTAGCCGCGCGGCCAGCGGACCGACTTTTTCGACGGCCTCCACAAAGGGATCCACCGAGGTCAGCTGGGAGCCGATGTGCATTTGGAGACCCTTGAGATTAAGATTTGGGAGCTTTGATGCCCGTTCATAGGCCTCGAGGATGAATTCAAAGTCGATGCCGAACTTGTTCTCGGATTTTCCGGTCGAGATATACTTGTGGGTCTTGGCATCCACATTGGGATTCACCCGAAAGGCGATGGGCGCGATGACGTCCATTTCAACAGCCACCTGGCTGATGAACGCGGCTTCCTCCTCCGATTCGACATTGATTGAGTAGATGCCCTGCTGGAGGGCATATTCAATTTCCGCACGGGTTTTTCCGACACCGGCGAAGGTGCATTTGGAAGGATCTCCTCCGGCTTTGATCACGCGGTAGAGTTCCCCTCCGGAGACAATGTCAAATCCGCTTCCCAGTTCGGCCAGAAGGCGAAGGACCGAAAGGTTGGAGTTGGCTTTGACGGCGTAAGCGACTTCATGATCAATACCCGAGAACGCGGAATCGAGTCTGGTGAAGCGATCACGGAATGTTTCCGCCGAGTAGACGTAAAGGGGGGTTCCGTGTTCTTTTGCAAGTTGGGCCAGGGAGACGTTTTCGCAGTGGAGACTGCCATTGGTGTAATGAAACGAGTGCATCGATTTGAGCGCGCATCCTCGTATGGGAAGCGAAGCTGTCAAGGCTCCAGCATGAGAGTGGCGGACAAAAAAATGAAGAAAAGATGAGCGTTTTGGGGTCAAAATGGTCTTTGTTAGGAATGACCTTTTCCAGAGACAGCGGGGCAAGCCGCAGCGGTTGGGTAATGTTGCAAGCACCGGGCGTCAATGCGGCGACCTTTGGAGTGCTCCTTATGTTGGCGGTTCATCTCGCCGTCCTGTCCGTTTACAGTCTATGGGGAGAGATGGCAGTGCGATCTCTTTATACCAGTGGCGGACTCTCCTGGGAAGGAGTCAGGGGAGGGCGGATTTGGCAACTTTTCACTCACAACTGGTTTCACGGAACGTGGTCACATCTCTTGTTAAATGCGGCCCTTTTCTACTATGCGGCGGCCCGGCTGAGTCATGTCCTTGGCAGTTGGCGGATTCTCATTTTGTTCCTAATTTGCGGGATGGGAGCGGGACTGGTGCACATTCTGGCTCAGGCTGCTTTTCCCGGCCTTCCGGGGCAACCTTTGGTGGGCGCATCCGGGGGAGTGATGGGAATGTTGCTGGGCTTCTTTGCGCTGTCGCCGGAATCGCGCATGCTTCTCCTTCCGGTGTCAGCGAGGAATTTGGCGAAAGGTGTTTTGATCTCCAGTTTCCTGCTGTTCATCATGACACCTGGTCTCAATCTTCCCCTCATGGCTGATTTTGGTCGTTGGCTGGAAGGGGCCTTTGGAAAGAGTGTTTTCCAGATTGCCCATTTGGCGCACTTCGCCGGCGGATTTCTGGGATGGGCGCTGATTCTCCGGTTTTTTCCCCGTCTCCTCACCAGAGATGATTTGGAGAGAATGAGGATTGAAGGTGAAGGCGGGCAAGCGCCCCGGTGATCATTGGAAGGAGCCACCGGTTGACGGGGGGCAAGGCCCCTGATTCACTGCGAGCAACGCATGAGTAAACAAGCTGTTCTTATTGCCGGGGGAGCCGGGTATATTGGCTCCCACACCGTCCGTCTTTTAAATGCGGAGGGCTATCACGTCGTTGTCCTCGATAACCTGGTATACGGGCACCGCGATGCAATTGTTGATGAGGACGTCGAGCTGGTCATAGGAGCTGTCGGCGACAAGGCCCTTCTTGAGAGGCTTTTTGAAAAACATCAGTTTGTTGGGGTGGTCCACTTCGCGGCCTTTGCCTACGTCGGAGAATCGGTCACGGATCCCCTGAAATATTATCGAAATAATACCGCGGAACCACTCACTCTTTTTGAGGTGATGTCGGATTTCAAGTGCACGAATTTGGTCTTTTCGTCAACCTGCGCGACCTATGGCGAGCCTGAAAGGCTTCCACTGACTGAGGATCATCCCCAGAATCCTGTGAGTCCGTATGGCAAGAGCAAGTTGATGGTGGAGTGGATTCTCAAGGATTGTGATGTGGCATGGGGGCTGAAGAGCGCGGCATTGCGTTACTTTAATGCCAGCGGGTGCTCGACTGATGGCAGAATTGGAGAGGATCACAATCCGGAGACCCACCTGATCCCCTTGGTCCTGCAGGCGATCAAAGGGGAAATTCCCGAGCTTACGGTTTTTGGAACCGACTATCCCACACCGGACGGAACATGCATTCGTGATTATATTCACGTTGAGGACCTCGCGAGTGCCCATCTCTCGGCTTTGCGTCACCTGATCGAGGGGGGCGATTCCATTCAGTGTAATCTTGGGACCGGCGTGGGGATTTCAGTGAAGGAGATCATTGACACTGCGGAAGAGGTCACCGGGCAGAAGGTGCCTTTGAAGTATGGGGAACGGCGGTCGGGGGATCCGGCCCAGTTGGTTGCGGCGCCCCAAATGGCGAAAGATTTATTAGGCTGGGAAGCCAGGCGAAAAGATGTCCGTTCGATGATTGAAACGGCATGGCGATGGATGTCGGCTGAGCATGGCGGGCATTTTCCCAAGTGAAATTTGGAGATATACAGTGTAACTACAATTTTTTACTTGATCTGAGGTCGGTTTGGGCCGATCTCTCAGTAAGAAAATGATTAGAGCATTCACAACTCGTCCCGCTGGAAAGGCATTTTCCAGAGCTTTTCGAAAAGGTTTTAGCCTGGTTGAACTTCTGGCAGTGATGACGATCATTGCAATCCTTCTTTCGCTTGCTTCCGTTGGGATCAGTAAGATCGGAAAAGGGCAGGGCGTGACCGCTGGCATGGCCCTTGGGGAGGGACTTCTTTCCCAGGCACGCAGTCTTGCGATGAACCAGAACACCCGGTCCCGCTTGATCATTCACAGCGATCTGAATGACACCGTTCCCGAAGAACGCGAACGGTATCGTCGGATGATGATGGTTGTTTACAAAGAACTTGATGAGAACGGCCGCGAGAAGCAGGAGTGGACCCGGGCGGGTTCTCCGACCTTCCTTCCCAATAGTGTTTATTTCAGCGTTGATCTCAGTCGCGCTGATATGCGGAACGGGGGAGTTCTTGAAACCGACACCCACCAACTGAGTTCGCAGACCTCGGACGTGCATCAGTGCTATTACTACGAGTTCAACGGTCAGGGCATCTGCTCAACCCCGGGGGCGGGATTTATTCTCAAAGAAGGAGCCCGTCCGAGCGGCCAGGAAAAACCTCTTATGGGCGGAAGCAAAAATGTCGGGGGATTCGTGATTCTCAAGAATGGCGGAACATCGATCATTCGCGATATCAAGCGCCTTGGAGTGATTGGAGCCGACTGATTTTAATTTCTGCAATATGGATATGAAGACACATTTCTTAGAAACGCCGCGACTTAAACGCGGATTCACTTTGGCTGAATCAGTGATTGCCCTGGGCATTCTGGTTGTCCTGATCACCGGGTTCCTGGCGGTTTTTGGTCCGGCGGCAAAAACGATCAAGAAGACACTCTCCACAGACGAGGCCAGTCGGCTTCAAGCGACCCTGGAGTGGGAATTGACGACCATCAGGGAGGGGCGGGAAAAGCAAAAGTATCAAGGCAGTTCGTTCCGAAAAGCGATTGAGTGGATTGCCCAGTCGGAAGAACCCGACCAGACGATTCTCATTTATAAGTATCGCGCTTTGCCGGGAGAGACCCGGACGGACGGAACCCTGGAGCCGGCAGAACGGGAACTGGGGCTTGCGGGTGAGGATTTCATCATCCAGCCCATGGTCAGGCGTCTCAGCGATCCTTTGGTTGAGGCGGATCTTCAGGTCGTCGAAGGGCGCGTTTTCTTCGTGAAGTTGCGGCAGCTTGTCTTTAAAGGGGAAGGGTTGCGAGTGAGCGAAGAGCCTGGAACAATTGTGGATCCAAATGATCCGGGACAGGACTTTGCGACGACTCCAGAGGCTTATCCGGAAGCGGTGGTGGCCTTTGAAGCCGAATACTACAACCTTCCGACGACATCCTACCAGTTTCTGACAAACGTCTTCGAACCTGATAATTTCACCCGTCCCATTTTTTCCCGTAATCTTGCGGTAACCCGCTAATCTCTGTTGAAGACAAATATGAAAATTTTATCCAAACCGGTAGTGCAAAAAAAGGGCTTTACGCTCGCTGAACTTCTGGTGGCCATGACAATTACGATCGTTCTTGTCTCACTCACAGTGGTAATTACCGGCTCTGCCATTGATGCCTGGAGAGGAGCTCGAACGGAGATCAGGGCTGCGGGTCAGGCAAAAATCATGCTGAATTCTTTAGGCCGCGATTTGGAATCGATGGTCTATCGACAGGGAAATAACAACAGTCAATGGCTCATTGCTTCTTCACGTGACCTCGATATCGGGCCTGATGGCGAATCGAGCCCCAACGCCGCTAGGATCACCTTTTTTACAGCGGCCTCGGATCGCTACAATGGAAACGCCGGGAGTCGGGAGAAAATCCAGGGTGAGGTCGCGGTGGATCGTGGCGCTGATAAAGGGGGCGATGTTTCCGCAGTCTCATACCAACTCGATTTTGCGGATCCGGTGTGGGGAGATGAAAGTGAGAAATACTCTACTTTTGTTCTTTATCGGAAACTTTTGGATCCTGATGAAACCTATGCCGGGGTCACTGGAACCACGGATCTCGAGCAAACCTTTGATACGAGAGGTGGCCAAAATGAGCTGGCTGATTTGATGTGTGAGAACGTTTACGAATTCACCGTCACATTCGTCGTTGCTTACCGGGACTCCACCGGGAATAACAAGACGGTTAAGGTCCCGGTGATGTCCACAAGTGCCGGCAAGGACGTCGTGAAGTCATTTGCAATCAATGGGACGGGGCTGGCTCCTAACGAAAATACCAAATCAGAGTATGTTGGGGGCCGAATCTCGGCGGTCGAATTGTCAATCACCGTGCTTTCGGATGAGGGAATTGCGATCCTTAAAAAGAGTCCTTTTAAGAGCAAAATTGATAAGGCTAAGTTTATCGAGGCGAAAGGATTCCGCTACACCCGCTCGGTCTCAATTCCCCAAGGGTGATTTTTTTCAAAGTATTTCTTGAATAAGGGGTGGGGGGCGACTACTTCCTCCGCCGTCAGAGAGACGGTGCTTAGCGCGGGTGGCGGAATTGGTAGACGCGCCAGACTAAGGATCTGGTGTCCATTGCGGACGTGGGGGTTCGACTCCCCCCTCGCGCACCATCTTCCTGACAAAAACTTCTGAGAAGGCCCCAAACGGGGCCTTTTTGGGTGTCAGCTTTTGGAAATTATGGTCGATTAGCTCAGTGGTAGAGCGCTTGCTTCACACGCAAGATGTCACTGGTTCAAATCCAGTATCGACCACCATTTTCAATGACAGCTTCACAGATGAAGTGCTTAGCGCGGGTGGCGGAATTGGTAGACGCGCCAGACTAAGGATCTGGTGTCCATTGCGGACGTGGGGGTTCGACTCCCCCCTCGCGCACCATCTGTTTCGATTTCTCACTTTTTTTGAGACAAATCACTGTCGTTCAGGCATTATTCTCCTTGAACAATGGTCACAAAAGGACAGGCCCTCGGAGATCGATGGAAGGATTGGCTCGACGAAAGCGCGCCGCGTCTCCTCGCTTATGCGCGGGCCCGTTGCAACAATGCCCAAGAGGCTGAGGATCTTCTGCAGGATGCGCTCATCAAATTATGGGGCTATCAAGAGGAGAGGGGGCATCAGCCACCAGATCTTCCTTTGGCCTTTTCTGTCATGCGATATCTTGGGCTTGACCATGGCCGCCGAAAAGGGAGGCAGGAAAAGCGAAATCAAAAGATTGTTTTATTTCAGAAAGACCAGGACCACTGGCTTGATCCGGCCTTGGAAGAAACTGAAGAAGCTCAGTTATTACGAAGCGAAGTGGAACTATTGCCTGAGAAGCTCAGGGAAGTTTTAACGCTAAAAATTTGGGGTGGCCTCACGTTTGCGCAAATCGGAGATTTGCTAAAGGTTTCCCATAATACCGCCGCCTCACGATATCGATACGCCCTTGAACAGCTTCAAAAGAAGTTGAAATATCTTAAGAACACAAACCATGGATAAGTCTCTGAAAGAATTGGAATCCCAACTGGAGAGTCTGACCCCAAAAGGGTTGAGTGACGAGGGTAGGAATGATTGTCGGTTACTCATTGATCGGCTGGCCTCGGAGGAGGTTTCCTCAATCTCCAGTTCGCCGGTCGGATTGTCATGGCTCGGAACGGCGGCAGCTGCTGCGGTGGCTCTTGGAGTCGGGGTTGGAGGAGGATGGTATTTGGGGGCTGATGATTCGGTCCCGCTTGCGGCATACTCAAGTGGCTCCGAGCCTTCCGCCCTCGTTGCGGAGTTTGAACAATTGGATCGGGAATCCTGGCATATGGCAGAAACCTCTCCCGACGTCTATGTCGCTAAAGATGGCGAAATTCGTGAACTCTCCCACGAGGTGGAGATGACAACGGAGGTGGTCAAGCACCGCCAATCGGGGGTGATCGTCACGGTGGAAACCACTGATCATCATTTGGTGGATTCAGTGAAGAGTGAGTTTTAAATTTTCAGAAAATGCGTCGTCTTTTTTTCATTCTCAGTCTGATTTCCGTTGGCATTTCAGCTGCCGGGGGATTGCCATGGATTGGAGTCTCGCTGAATCAGGCCAGCCACGACTCCAGAAAAGAGACGGGACTGGCACACGGAGTGGGATTTGAGGTCGCAAAGGTAATTGCGGGTGGACCACTGGCAATTGCGGGAGGGAAGGATGACGATCTCTGGTGGAAGCTTGACGGCCAAATCCTGGTGAATAAGAGTCAGATGGTCGTCCTTTTGAGAACCAAGTCTCCCGGAGATGCGGTTGAGGTGGAGTTTTACCGGGAGGGAAAGCTTAGTAAGCTTACCGTGAAGTTGGGTGCGGGATGTCGCACGGGCACCTATCCGGTCGGCGTGAAACATGACAAATCAGATGTTTCACGGATTCTCGCCAAGAGGGAACAAATCGCTCGTGTTTCAGTTGAGGGACGCGATATTTCACTTGAGCGAGAAGGTGGGAAATGGCGCTTTAAGGTTGTGGCGGCCGGAACTGAAGAGCTCTCGGTCTTGGTTTCAGAAAAGCACCTGGTGGGCGAGATCCCGACGAAGTGGCAGGCATCGTTCATGATTTTAAAGCAGACTCTCGGTAATTTGGATCATAAAACCGAACCTCCCATGCCCAAGCGGGTTCGATACGTTCCCCAGGGAAAATCTCCGGCTAAATGAAATTGACGAGGGGGTATTGATCGGTAGAGTTAAGGTTTTTCGCTTCAGGTCTTGCTATTGGTGCCAGTCCCTAGCAGTCTCGCGACATGCATCCTGATGTCGCGAAGTTGGTGGAAGCGGGCCGAATTACCGAGGCCGTTGGTGAAAGACTCTCGAAGATTGCTCCCGGGTCGTTTCGAATCCACAAGAACTATGGTGGCGGAATTGTCACAGACTGGGACCTTTTCAACGGGAAGGTCACGATCGATTTTGAGAAAGAGAAGGGAAAAGTGATGGGCTTGAAGCTCGCACTTGAAAAGACGGAGCCTGTTGAGGCTAACGATCTCCGGGCCCACAAGGTAGACAGACTTGATGCGCTCAAGGAGCTGGGTGAAAAGAACCCGGTTGAATTGGTAGCCCGCACGATTGAAAGTCACGGTGGAGTGATGACGATGGACCAGCTCGATGCCGAACTTTGTGGCAGCGTGGTTGCAGAGGGAATTTACAAGAAGTGGTGGGAAAAGACCAAAAAAGCTCTCCGCGAGAGCAAACGTGTCTCAGTTCCCACCAAGCGTACTGATCCGCTGGTGCTTCGTGACGAGTCGACAGGGCCCGGTGAGGCGCTGGTTGAGGATCTTGATCAGGCCCGGACCCCCAAAGGGAGGGTCAAAGCATTGGAGGCGATTCAGAGAGAGGCCCCTTTGGTCGCTGCGACCGAAGGGCTTTTGGCGAAGGCTTTTGATATTGTCAATGACGCGGCCTTGAAACTGATGAAGCTCGCTCCGGCCCAGTCGCTGGAACTGATTTCGCTGCGCAATGAAATTGCCCAGGAAGTGAAGCAGGAAAATGCCATCGCCGAAGATGCGCCCAAACTCGCTGAAGTCCTTCAGGTTGCTGACGGGAATCTCTCGGAAGATTTGAACCAAGTTGCGGCAGCGCGATTGAAGCGAATTCTTGAAGCATTTCCTGCTGCATTCGGAGACGATTGGGTGAAAAAGGTTCTCTCGGTCTTCGGCCGGATCAGCTCCCGTGGTGTTTCTGAAATCGCCAAGCTTCTCAACGAGCAAGATCGGACGAAGGAACTTGATAGTCATATCACCGTGGCCCTCTCTCGTCACGCGCTTGGTCCCGACGCTCTCGCTTGGATTTGTCGCGAGCGGAAGAAGGGCTCGGCAGATGTGTTTGATGGCTCGGTTGGTTCGGTCATTTTGACTGTGCTTGAGCAGGATTCGCTTGATGATGGCCCCCGGAGAAGTGGCCGTCTTGGAAATCTCCTCCTGGATGACAAGGAGTTGATTGCAGATCTTCTCGATGGCATGGAGCTCAATGATGTTCGGAATTTCGCTCGAAAGCTTCTGGCAAGCCCGGCTTTTCCCGATCTTGATCGAAAATCGCTGATGGCCAGGGTGATCAAAAAGGTCCCTGAAACCCAGGAAATGGTAACGGGAGAAAGCCAGTCGAAAGGCGAAGACACTCTCCTCGTTTCTTTTGAAAGCCTCGATCGCCGTAAGGCGGAATACGAGGAACTGGTCAACAAGCGCATTCCTGGCAATGTGAAGGAGATCTCGATTGCCCGGGCCCATGGTGACTTGCGTGAGAATTTTGAGTATCACGCTGCCAAACAGATGCAAACCGTTCTCAACTCCAGGAAAAACGATTTGGAACGAGATCTCGAGCGAGCCCGTCCTACCGATTTCAAAGGAGCTGACACGACGGCTGTCAACATTGGCACGATGGTGAGGGTTGATATCGAAGGTGGTGGCGAACGCTCCATGACAATGCTTGGAGCCTGGGATGCCGACCCTGATAAGCACATTATTTCCTACCTTTCGGAAATCGGCCAGGTCCTGCTTGGAAAGGCAATCGGGGACACTGCCAAAATTCGCGATACCGACACCGAGGAACTCATCACCGTGACGATCGCTTCCATCGAAGCGGTGTAAGTCCGATATCCACAATACTCTTTAAACACACTCATGTCAGACACTACCATTCAGTCGATCAAAGGCCGCGAAATCATCGATTCGCGGGGTAATCCGACCGTCGAAGTTGACGTTACCCTCTCCGGAGGAGCATTCGGCCGTGCTGCGGTTCCTTCCGGAGCCAGCACCGGGGAACACGAAGCCTGGGAACTCCGTGATGGAGACAATTCCCGCTTCCTGGGCAAGGGCGTCCTCGGGGCCGTTGCCAACGTTAATGATAAGATCGCGCCTGCTCTTCTTGGGAACTGCGCTTGCGATCAAACGAGCATCGATAATGCCATGCTCGCTCTCGACGGCACTGCCAATAAGAAGAATCTCGGTGCGAACGCACTCCTCGGGACCTCTTTGGCGGTTTCCCGTGCAGCAGCAGCAGCTTCCGGATTGCCACTTTATAAATACCTGGGCGGCCCCAATGCCAAAGTTCTTCCTGTCCCGATGATGAACATCATCAATGGTGGTTCTCATTCGGATGCTCCAATCGCTTTCCAGGAATTCATGATCCGTCCCATTGGAGCGGAGACTTTTAGCAAGGCGATTCAAATGGGTGCCGAGATCTTCCACAATCTCAAGAAGGTGCTCCATGATCGTGGCCTTTCCACCGCTGTCGGCGATGAAGGCGGTTTCGCTCCCACTTTCGACGGAACCGAAGATGCCCTCGATACCATCAGTATGGCAGTTGAGAAGGCCGGATACAAAGTGGGTGAGGACATCACTTACGCCCTCGACTGCGCTTCTTCCGAATTCTTTGAGAACGGAGTTTACAACTACGCCAAGTTTGAAGGTGAAAGCGGTGCCAAACGCGGCTCCGAAGAGCAAGCGGCCTATCTCGCGGAACTTTGCGCAAAGTATCCCATCGACTCGATCGAGGACGGCTGCGATGAGAACGACTGGGATGGCTGGAAAGTTCTGACCGACAAGATCGGTGATAAGATCCAACTTGTGGGCGATGATCTTTTTGTGACGAATGTCGACTTTCTCCAGAAGGGAATCGATCTTGGAGTCGCCAATTCGATTCTTATCAAAGTGAATCAGATTGGCACCTTGACCGAAACCTTCGACGCAATCGAACTCGGAAAAATCAATGGATACAACTCGGTCATCTCGCACCGTTCCGGTGAGACCGAGGACAGCACGATTGCACACCTCGCGGTTGCTACAAATGCCGGTCAGATCAAGACGGGCTCCATGAGTCGCTCCGACCGGATCGCCAAGTATAATCAACTTCTTCGAATCGAGGAAGCGCTTGGGAGCAATGCCATCTATGGCGGCGGAAAGTGATTCACTTTCAATTCTGCGAATAACGATAGATCAACGGGAAACCGCAGGCGGGAGCTTGCGGTTTTTCTCTGCCCTTGAAGCCGATTGTTTAAGCTTCCTTACTATAAACTTCCTGTGATAGGCTTTTCCCATGCCCCGGAAACAACGAGCCAAAGCTGGAAGCGCGCCGGAGTTTTCCGCCGAGCCTGTGAGACGTGGGCTTTTTGGAAAACCCACGCTTTTTGTCTTCTGGCTTTTCGTCGTAGCGGCATGCACGGCTCTGTTGATTCCTGCGCTCCCCCAGTATCGGCTTTTGAAGGAGATCGAAGCTGAATTGGCTGATGTCAGGCGGGAGGAAAAGGCCCTCCGGGAAACAAGTCACAGACTGGAGGCGGAATCAAAGGCCCTAAAGAAAAACCCGCGCTATCTCGAAGCGCGGGCTCGTGATCCCCTCCGATACCAAAAGGAAGGGGAGACGGTGATCCAACTTGAAGATTAGATCGTCATCGAGTTAAAGCCACCGTCGATCACGATTTCGGTGCCGGTAATAAATCCACCGGCCCGATTGGAGGCCAGCAAAAGGGTCGCTCCGATCAACTCCTCAGGATTGCCAAAGCGGGAAGCGGGAGTGTGGCGAAGAATTTCGGCCACGCGGGACTCATCAAGAACCTTGCGATTCTGCTCGGCAGGGAAGAATCCGGGAACAAGAGTGTTCACCCGGATGTCGCGGTCAGCCCATTCGCGGGCGATATTTCTGGTCAGGTTGTGAACAGCGGCCTTCGACGCCGAATAGGTGAAGACGCGGGAGAGGGGATTGAGCCCGGAAATTGAGCCCAGGTTAATGATGGAGGCCTGAACATCCCGGCTGAGAAAGTAATTCCCGAAAACCTGGCAGGCACGCATGACGCCCACGAGGTTGACGTCAAGAATCTTAAGGGCTTCCTCGTCAGTGATTTCCACAAAAGGGGTGGGGGAGTTGATTCCGGCACCGTTGACGAGGACATCGACCTTTCCAGACTGCTCAACGACCGAGTTCAGCAGTTCGTTGAGAGACTGGCGATCACTGGCATCGGCACAAGCGAAGTATCCTTTCCCGCCGGCTTCCTCGATGACCTTGAGGCGTTCATTGGCCTTTTCCTCATTCCGACCAACCAGGACCACTTCGGCTCCTGCCCGGGCGAGGCCCAAAGCCATAGATGAACAAAGTTCACCGGTTCCGCCGATGATCACTGCGGTTTTGCCTTCCAGGCCAAACATCTCCTTCAAGAACTGCGCTGATTTCATATCGGGAGGAGATTAAGGCCAACCCCGCCATCAGCAAGAAATGATCCAATAACTTTCACTCTTGGTTCGTTCCTCCCCACATTCGTAGAAAGGGAGAGGCAGCCATCAGCCCTGACCAACCCAAGTTCTGTTCACGCAACCTGATCGAGGTGAGCTTTCGACGCCCCCCTATTTTTCATGGTGAATTCCCGAGGGGCGATGCGTCAAATCAAGCCAAACCATCAGGGACATTACTGAATCGGGCCTTACCTGCGAGTGCCATCTTGAAGTATCGAACTGTTTGGTGGAAGTTGGAATCCGGGTGTGTGAGTTCGTTGACAATTACAGGGGATGGTGAACCTCTCGAATGAATCCTGCAATTTTCGGTAGCCATCCCGCACTCAGTGGCTACCTTTTCAATGTTGATGAAGTGCGATTCGTGTCAGGAAAAAGCGACCGTGTTCTACACGCAGGTCGCTGACGGCAAATTGAAGAAATTTGTTCTTTGTGAAGCCTGTGCCCAGGCGAAGGGGATCACGGATCCCGAGGGACTCCTGATGGCGGAAGAGTTACTCGGAGCCGCTCCCCCCAAACCCGAGGCTGCCGGGGTATTTCCCTTCGAGTCTCAGGACAAATGTAAGGGTTGTGGATTCACCCTCGAGGACTTTCGGAAAGTGGGCCGCCTCGGCTGTCCGGATTGTTACCGGGCTTTTTCCGGTGAGATCAGCCAGCGACTTCCATCGATGCACAAAGGATTAAGCCACACCGGCTACATTCCCGAAGGTCTCGTGAAACAGCAGGCTCTTCGATACGAACTTTCTAATTTGACCACTCAGCTCGAGAGTGCTGTTTCGGAAGAAAACTACGAAGAAGCGGCTAAAATCCGCGACCGGATGGAAGAACTTGAAAAAGGAGAGGAGGCCGTTACGTCATGATGCGTTTTGCCACATTACTGAAACATCCTGCTGACTGGATGGCAGCTCAAAATGAGGAAACATCCGTCGTGCTCACCAGCCGGGTCAGGTTGGCCCGAAATATTGCGCACGCGCCTTTCCCGGGATGGGCTCGAAAGAAGGAGCGCCAGGCTGTGCGTGAATCACTTCAGGGCAAGCTGGAATCTCTTCCGGGGATGAAGGATGGGTTTTCACACGAATTGAGTGACCTTGACCCTCTCCAAAAACAGGTTTTGGTCGAGCGCCACTTGATTAGCCGTGAACAAGCTGCCCGGAGCGAAGGGAGCGGCTCGGTGGTGAATCGCAAGCAGACCCTGAGCCTGATGATCAACGAGGAGGATCACCTCCGTATCCAGGCCATCCGTCCAAGTTTGCAACTTAAGGAGGCCTATAAATTGGCTCATTCGGTCGATCGTAAACTCGAAGGATCGCTTGAATTTGCCGTCGACCCAAAGCTGGGCTACCTCACCGCTTGCCCGACCAATCTGGGAACCGGAATGAGGGCATCGTCCATGCTCCATCTTCCCGGTCTGGTTTTGAGCGACCAAATTGGTCAGGTTTTAAAAGGAATCAACAAACTCGGGCTCGCAGTTCGGGGTCTCTATGGAGAGGGCACGGAATCATTGGGGAATCTTTATCAAATTTCCAATCAATCGACTCTCGGGGAATCCGAGGAGGCGATTTTGGACCGTCTCACCAAAGTCATTGGAGACGTGGCTCGATACGAAACGCAGGCCCGCCGGAGGCTGATTGTGGAAGATCCAGTCATGGTTAAGGACCGGATTGGCCGGGCCGCCGGAACTTTGACCTACGCCCGTATCATCACTTCAAAAGAAGCCCTCAATCATCTTTCCATGCTACGGCTTGGTGCTGATCTCGACATCATGCCGGGAGAATTGGTGGAGATTTGCGATCGACTGTTCATGGAGACCCAGCCAGCCCACCTCCAGTGGAGTGCTGGCAAGAAACTCCAGCCTGAAGCGCGGGACATTTTGAGAGCTCAAATGATTCGGGAGCATTTGCATTCTTCCTTACCGCCTGCTATTGATATTTCAGGAAAAGAAAATTAACCGAAGCCCCCAGCTAGAAAAAATTTCATGAATAATTTCACCCCTCGCGCCCAGCAGGTCTTGGCGCTGGCTCGTAAAGAAGCCGACCGTTTTAATCACAACTACATTGGCACCGAACATGTCCTGCTTGGTCTGATCAAACTAGGTCAAGGTGTGGCAGTGAGTGTCCTGCAGCGTATGGGGCTCGATCTCGAGTCCGTCCGTATGGAGGTCGAGAAAGAAGTGGGAACTGGTCCGGATCAGAAATCATCCCCCAATATCCCTTACACCCCTCGTGTCAAAAAAGTGCTCGCCCTGGCTAACAAGGAGGCCAAACAACTCAATCATTCCTATGTCGGAACGGAGCACATTCTTCTCGGGCTTCTTCGGGAAGGGGAAGGCATGGCTTCCCGCGTTCTCACCAGTTTGAATGTGGATCTTCAAACCACTCGCAACGAAGTCCTTGCGGAAATCGACCCCAATTTTTCCGCTGAAGAATCCGATGATGACTTCGATTTTGAAGATGAAGATGAAATTGATCTTGGAGGTGACGAAGAGGCCGAGGGAAAGACAAAAACGCCAGCGCTGAAGGCCTTCGGTCGCGACCTGACCAAGCTCGCTCAAAACGGTGATCTTGATCCTGTCATTGGTCGCGCTCCCGAGATCGAACGAGTCATTCAAATTCTCTGCCGTCGCACCAAGAACAACCCTGTCCTTGTTGGAGAGGCCGGAGTTGGCAAAACCGCGATTGTCGAGGGACTCGCCCAGGAAATTGCCGCCGGTGATGTTCCCGAGATTCTCCGGGATAAGAAGGTGGTTACTCTCGACCTCGCTTTGATGGTTGCAGGCACGAAATATCGTGGCCAGTTCGAAGAACGCATCAAGGCCGTGATGGATGAGATCCGTAAGGTGCAAAATGTCATTCTCTTTATCGACGAACTTCACACGATCGTTGGTGCAGGTTCTGCCGAAGGAGCCATGGATGCCTCCAATATCATCAAACCCGCTCTTAGTCGTGGAGAACTTCAGTGTATCGGTGCCACAACTCTCAATGAGTTCCGGAAGCACATCGAAAAGGATTCCGCCCTCGAGCGACGATTCCAACAGGTGAAGGTCAATGAACCCTCCACCGAAGATGCCATCGCGATCATGAAGGGACTCCGCGAGAAGTATGAATCCCACCACAAGGTTCGTTATACCGATGAGGCTCTCGAAGCCTCCGTGAAATTGACTTCGCGTTATCTCACCAGCCGTTTCCTTCCTGACAAGGCCATCGATGTTGTCGATGAAGCTGGGGCGCGTGCCCGCATTCAAACCATGACCCGCCCGGTCGGATTGAAGGAACTGGAGGCAAAGATTGCCAAAATTAACGACGAGAAAGTTGCCGCAATCAACGATCAGGATTTTGAAAAGGCGGCCTCGCTGCGCGATGAGGAAAAGACCACCCGTAAGGAACTCGATGATCAAATCGAAGGATGGCGGGGTGAAAGTGAGGAAAAAATCGTGGATATTGAAGATGATGACATCATGTCGATCGTTTCAAAGTGGACGGGTGTTCCGCTTCAGCGCATGGAACAAAAGGAAGCTTCAAAACTTCTCAAGATGGAAGAGAATCTCAAGGAAACGGTCATCGGCCAAAACGAGGCTGTCACCGCAATTTCAAAAGCCCTCCGTCGCTCGCGTGCTGATCTCAAAGATCCTCGCCGACCTATTGGATCCTTTCTCTTTCTCGGGCCGACAGGTGTGGGTAAGACCTACCTCGCCCGTAATCTTGCCAACTTCATGTTTGGTGATCCCGAGTCCCTGATCCAGATCGACATGTCGGAATACATGGAGAAATTCAGCGCGAGCCGTTTAATCGGTTCTCCTCCGGGATACGTTGGATATGAGGAAGGTGGTCAACTTTCCGAGGCCGTCCGGCGTCGCCCCTACTCCGTCATTCTTTTCGACGAGGTTGAAAAAGCTCATCCGGATGTCATGAACCTCCTTCTGCAGATCCTCGAGGAAGGAATGATTACCGATAGCTTTGGCCGTAAGATTGACTTTCGAAATACCATCATCATCCTGACCTCGAACGTTGGGGCCGAAAGTATCAAGAGACAGACGACCCTGGGCTTCAACGCCATGGCTGAAGACGAGGCTGACTTTGAAGGAATGAAAGCTAAGATTGATTCGGTTGCGAAGAAGCATTTCCGGCCCGAATTTTTGAATCGGCTTGATGAGCTGGTGGTCTTCCGGATGCTTGAGAAAGAAAGCCTCAATCAGATCGTGGATCTTGAAGTGGATAAGCTGGTCAAACGTCTCGTCGATAAGGAGATCGAACTCATCCTCGAAGCTTCAGCCCGAGAACTTATCGTCACCGAAGGATATGATCCGGACTACGGAGCCCGCCCAATGCGCCGTGCCGTTGAGCAACTTCTTGAAGATCCTCTCGCCGAAGCCATTCTTGCTGGCGAGGTTAAGGCTGGGAATCACGTCACAGCCAAGGTGAAAAAAGGAGACAAGAAGATCACCTTTAAGACAAAGGCGAGTAAGAAGCCCAAGGAAACCAGCGCCTCGGCTTCGTAGGTTGCTTATTTTGAAGAACTTTCAGAACGCCGGGATTCGTCCCGGCGTTTTTTATTCCGAGATTGCCGTGACCGCCTCGCTTGAGACCCATCCGGAGAGGCCTCCGGGAAGTATGAGGTGGGACCAACCGGCGCGCTCGGCGGTCACCCTGCAAAGGCTTCCTGCAAGGTCATCGCGCATCACGGTTCCGCCCTCAAAGGCCTGGCTCCGAAGCGGGGACGACTTGCTGACAACCGATAGCGAGGGCAGGGGGCTAAAGCTGATTTCACCCGGATAGAGGTGGGACAAGGTGAAACCGAGGGAAATTCCGATGCCAGCCAGAATCCCGCAGGCAGGCAGCAGGCGATTCCGTAGCTTCCCCGGGGGGAGCCTTAGTGAAACCAGGAGAATCACCAAAGCCCAACATCCGAAAAAACCGACTTGAAGGTAAAGTGATCGAGGCAGAACGGAAACCCACTCGGTTCCACCTGGTTTCCGTGCGCGGATCCCGGAGAGCCCCTTGAAAATCTCATCGGCGTCGCCTCCCTGGGCTTCAAACCGGTAAGCCCAGAGCGCTGCCTGTCCCGGATTTTCGAGAGCCTTTTCACACAGTGCGAGATTGTAGAAGTGCTCGGGTGAAGGCTCGCTTTCCATCAGTGCAAGAATCTCCACCCTGGCATTTGCAGGATCCTGATCGAGGGCTCTGAGAGGAGAAATTTGGAAAGTCAAAAAGAGTCCGATGACAGTCAGTGGCGAGAGCGTTTTCAGAAGATTGAGAACTCGATTCCGTTCAGCTGGTTCCACTGCTTCCGGGGCCTTGTCCTGAAGAAAACAAATTTCGTCCCGGGTTTCATAGATTTCTTCGAAGCCCTCCCGACCATGCCATTCTGTCACGAAACGGGCAGCCTCGCGATAAAATGAAACCCGATCTTCGGACTCTGCACGGATTTTTTCGAGCTCTTTTAAGAATGCTCGAGCGGGTGCCGATTTCATCTGGCGACCCGCTGCACGGTTTTTAAAAATCAGGGCTAAAATCCCCATCAAAAGCAGTGCCGGCCCGATCTGCCAGATCCAAATTGGAAGCCTCCTTCCTTTGGAAAAAGTTTTCGGGAGTATTCCACTCGGGGTCAAAAATTCAAGTCCTCCACTGCCGGAGCCGGCGAGGGCAGGGGCATCGCCCGTGATGGAAATCGGTTGCGGAGGTGATTCGAGCGTTTGGTATTTTTCCAGCACCGGGTCGAAAAAAACGAAGCGATAGGGCGGAAGGGCCGGAACCTTTTTCACCGGCCGGATGACTTGTGAGAATTCGACGGTTCCCGAACTGGTGCGCCTCTCACTTCCGGGAGGCTTGGCAATCATCTCAAATTGCTTCCAGTTTTTTTCCGGATCAACGAGCAGGGGGCCAGGGAATTGATCGATATTTCCGGTGCCACTGATTTCCGCTTCGACGGTGAGGGTGTCTCCAATTTTGAGTTCCCGCCCAACCGAAGAGACTTCCAGAGAGAAATTCCCAACGGCGCCTTGAAACTCCCCGGGTGCTCCGGAGGGGAGGGGCCGGACCTCGATATCCCGGGAAGGGAACTCAATTTTGGCCATATAGCGTGAGCTGGAAAAACCACCCCGGACAGGCATCCGTCGTTGCAAGATTGGTTCGGCCACTCCCGGACCGATGGTCAAATCCCCCTCACGCAGCGCATTGATTGAGCTTCGGTATGAATAGACGGCGAAGGTATGTCCGTCGTATTGCAATACTCCGGTGTGCCGTGGCTCGGTGGTAAAACGCCAGGCGGCGATCCCATCCTTTTCCATCTTGATGACCTGGCCATCGGCAAGACGCATGAGATGGGGGGGGGCTCGGGAGAGGTAAAGCTTGGCTTCGGCAATCTGCGTTTCGCCCAGATAAGGCCGCTCTTTTTCCAAAAAGATGCCCGAGAGGTAGGGCGTGACGGTGTTTCCAATGGTGATCCCCTTGGTGACCAGCTCGGACACCGGGAAAACTCTCAATACAATGGGTTTTGATCGAATGATTTTGGTTCGTGTTTTTAATTGAAACGCCGGAATCGTGTGCGATCCGGGTTTCAGTCCGGTGACAAGGTATTCAAAGACTTCCTCAATTTTCCCATTGCGAACATTGTTGGTCTTTCCTTGTCGCGTTAGAGACACCGCAGCACTCATCCTTGGTGTATCCGGCCAATCGATCACCGGGGTGTTCCTGACTTCAAGCGTCAAAAGAGATTGCTCCCCCACGACGGTGAACCTGCTATTCAGACTCGCTACAATTTCGGGTGAACCCTGGGCCAGAATGATCGACTGAAGGCCCATAATCAGGCCAAGGACGATGAATGAAAATTTCGAGGACATTGGTATCGTCGTGGCCTACCAATCGTGAGCGGAGCGATTGAATGGTCTGCGGATTCGACGTGGAGCTTTGGCACCAAAGTCCGCGTATTGTTTGAGGAGTCTTCGGGCCCGCTCTTCCTTGGATTCGTTTTGAGGAGCCTCGTCCTCCTTGATTTGATCTGGCTCTCCTGGATCCTTGTTCGGGTCCTTGGATTCCCCTCCCTCTTTCGGCTCACCGGGCTCCTGCTTTGGCTGACCCTCCTTTTCTCCCTCCGGCATCTCTCCGCCTTGTTTCTCTGGTTTGCCGTCTTCTCCCTGTTTTTCCTGCCCGCTCTCCGGGCCTTCCTTGTTTTCCTCGTCATTTGAGGAGCCGTCTTCGGGCTTGGGCTTTTCGCCGTCCCCGTTTTCTTCAGGAGGTTCGTTCTGCTCGTCGTCCTGTTGCTCCTTTTCCTGATCTTGCTGCTTCTTTTCCTGATCGTCTTTACTTTCGTCGGATGGGCTTTCTTTTTCTTCCTGTTGCTCCTTTTGTTCCTGCTCCTTTAGGAGATTCCGGACCGATTGCAGATTATCGATGGCCGGCTGATCGTCCGGTGCGATTCCAAGGGCCGCCTGATAATGTTTTTCAGCACCACGCCAGGCCGTTTTACGCTCTTCCTCTTCGAGAGAGACTCCGAGGTAGAAGAGGCTGGTTGCGAGGGCGTAGTGGGCTTTTTGCTGCAAAGCAGGATCATCGGACTCGAGTGCCTGGCTGAAAGAATCGGCGGCCGCATTCCAGCTCCTGGCCCGGTAGGCCGCTGATCCTGCAGCGAGATGAAGCCGGGCGGCTCTCTCACCTGATGATTCCTTGGCGGCTTCCCTGAAAAACCGATGCGCTTCCAGTTGATCTCCCCGTTCCAAGGCTTCGCGACCTTCATCGATCAGCCCGGCATCAGCTTGCGGAACTGTAAAAAACAACACGGCAGCGGCGGTCAAAGAGCGCAAAGGGAGGCATCGAACAAAGATGGAGATCATGAGCAGAAGGAGTCCTCCGAAAAGAAACCATTTATAGGCCGGTTTCGCAACTCGTTGATGTTTTCCTTCTTCACGAAACCGGTCCATTTCATCGAGGGCGGAATCCAGTTTTCCCAGGAAATCCCCCCCGATCCCTTCTGAATAGTACCCATTTGTCCGGCCGGCAAGGATCCGAAGGGCTTCCTCATCGAGGCGGCTGAAGACAGGGTTTCCGGTCCGATCACGGAACTTTCCATCACGTTCCCTCCGATCCGGAATAAAAGAACCTTCGCCGGTGCCCATGCCAAGGGCGTAAATGAAAATGCCTTCGCTTGCTGCTGACTCCGCAGCTGTTTCCAGGCCCTCGGTGGATTTCTCGCCATCGCTAAAAATTACCATGATGTTACTCTTTTGCCCGGTCTGGGTGAGGAGTTGAATCCCTGCATTGACACCGCCACTCAGATTTGAGCCCCCGTAGGGAATATCCCCGGGATCAAGCTGGGCGAGTGCTTGTTCGACGAAGCTGTGATCAAGAGTCAACGGCGATTGAACCAGGGTTTCTCCCGAAAAGAGAAGGATTCCCACTCGATCCTGGGGGAATCGTTCCAGGATCTCCAGCGCTGCCGCACGGGAGGCCTGCAAGCGGCTTGGCTTGATGTCTTCCGCCAACATGCTGCGAGAGATATCGATACAAAAGAGAATATTGCGGCCCTCGGATTCCACCTCGATCCACTCCTCGCCCGATTCCGGCTGAGCATAGGCAACGATGAGTCCGCCCAAGCCTAAAAGGGCCAATCCAAACGAGGTGAAAAAGATCCAGGGTGATCGGGCATGACTCAACCTGCCTTGCAGACGAGGGGCGACCAGTTTCTTCCATCGCTCGCCCCGGTTTCTCCAGGCCAGCCATGCGACCAAGGCGAGAACAGGGAGAGCGATGAGGCACAAGAGCCATTCCGGATTCTCGAATCTCATGGCATCGGGGGCGGGTTGAAGGCGGAAAAGGCAAGGAATCCCAGGACCAGCAGAGCAGCCGGCCCCACGAACCAAGGATAGAGCTCTTTCTTAATCACCCAGGTGTCGCGCTTCACCTCGGTCTTCTCGAGTTCATCGATGCTGGCGAAGGCCTGTCTTAGTCCTGTGTAATCCAGCGCCCGATAAAAATCACCCTCAGTGATTTCTGCTATTTCCTTGAGCGTTTCCACATCGAATTCCTGACCTGTGGACGTGCCTCGAAGTCGGCCCTGGGGTGTGCCAATGGCCACCGGATAGATTTTAATTTTCAGGTCGGCCACAATTTTAGCTGCCTCAACGGGAGACAATTGACCGGAATTGCTCGCGCCATCGGTGACAAGAACGATGACTTTGCTTTTCGTCTTGGTCTTTGATTTCTCCTCGTCTTCAGTGTCACGCTGAAGTTTTTCAAGACGACTTCCAGCCGCAGCGATAGCGCTTCCGATGGCTGTTCCACTCTCTGTGCGACTATTCACGAGGGCCAGATCTTTGAGAGTATACTCGAGGATTTGATGATCCAATGTCACCGGGGCGACGGTGTAAGGGCGGGCGGCAAAACTCACGATGCCGATTCGATCATCGGGCCTGCGCTTGATGAATTCATTGATGATTTTTTTGGCCGCTTCGATCCGACGCTCCGGGCGTCTCATCATTCCGCTGGATTCAAAAAAATCCGCCGTCGACATGGAGTAGGAGACATCGAGAGCGATGAGGATATCGATCCCGCTGGCAGTGCGGGAGGTCCGGCTTTTTGCTTCCTGGGGACGGGCTAGACCGATAATGGCGGGGACGAGCATGAGGGGAAGGACGAGCGGGGCAAGTCGGAAGGGCTTGTCTTTTGGTTTCCATCCAAGGGTGCCGAGAACCCGGAGGGTCGGGTAAATAATCCAACCACGGATTCCCTGTCGGTAACCCATAAACATGAGCAAGGGGATTGTAAGGAGGAGAAGCAACCACCACGGCTCAGCCAAAATGTAATCGTTAAAAAGCTTCATGGTGTCACCGTGCGGGCTGAGTGAATCGTCTCGAGGCACTGTCGGGAGCGGGTGATGAATTCGCGGGATTTTTCGGTGTCAATGGTTGAGCGTGCGTACTTTGCGTCGTTGAGATCGGATAGGAGTGTTTCAGCTTCTCGGGGCAGGTTCGTCTTACGGGCCTTGAATTCTTCAACGGTTTCGTAGAGCGCCGGTTCGGACATCGAACCGGCAAGATAGGCACGCAGGGCCAATGATGCTTGGGCTGCAATTTCGGCAAGAGGGTGGTTGCTGCACTCCGGTTCGAGGGAATTCAGCTTCTTTAGAGCCATACCAAAAAAGTCACGTTTAGGTATGACAGGGGGAGCGATCGCTGGACGATAGAAGATCTTGAAGAGGCCCCATGCCATCAAAAGGAAGAGAAGGACGCCGCCTCCGATTGCCCACCAGAGCCATTCGGGAGTGCCCGGGAGATAGGTCTCGGGATCCGGAATGCCATGTTCGAGGGTCGGGGGATTTTCGGTGTCCATGGTTATCGTCGTCGGTGGGCACGGCGTTGAAAGAGCCGGTGAAGATCAGCGAGGTAGTCATCACGAGTGGAGATGGCCGCTGAATCAATTCCGTGTTTGTTGAAGAACGATGCCAAGCCTTCGCGGTATCTTTTGGAGAGTTTCGCCAGGCCCATCCTGGTGTTGCTATTCGAGGTGTTCACAAGCACTTCGTGACCGGATTCAGGATCCCGAAGGTAGACCTTGCCCACGTCGGGAATCCTTTTTTCGAGAGGGTCCACCATGGGGAGAGCGATGACGTCATGCTGGCGGGCAAGGGATCCCAGGGGTTTTTCAAAACCCCAGTCAATGAAATCGGAAATGAAGAAGACGAGGCCTTTGCGTTTCAGAGTTTGGAGAAGGAATTTTGAGGCTTCGGAAATCGAGGTCCCTGGATCAGCCGGCTTGGCGGTGAGGATTTCACGGACAGCGCGGAGGACCGGGCGCCCGCCCTTCGCGGGAGGGAGATAGAGAACAGGTTCTTTGGCAAAGAGGAGCAGGCCGACTTTGTCGCCATTGTAGCGAGCGCTGAAGCCCAGAAGAGCGGCCACTTCAGCTGCGCGTTCGCGCTTACTCAAATAATCGCTTCCGTAGTCTGTGGAACCTGAAATATCGACGGCGAGAATGACCGCGAGTTCCCGCTCTTCACGAAATTTCCGGATGTATGGGGTCTCCATACGGGCGGTCACGTTCCAGTCGATGAACCGGATTTCGTCGCCCGGTTGGTATTCCCGGAACTCATCGAAATCGAGACCTTGTCCACGGAATGAGGAGTGGTAGTCGCCGGAAAAAACTTCTTGCGCAAGGCGGCGGGCACGTATTTCCAAACGCCTCACCCGGCGCATGATTTCTTCAATACTTTCTTCCTCCTCCATCTGACGTGGAAGTTCTAATCAGTGGATTCAAAAATGGGAGAGGATTTTTTGGATCCAGGGTGAGAAATGAAGAATGGGCGATTATCTTTAGTCAACTTGACTTTTTCCCGGGGCGGGCGAAATTCTTGCAATGGAAAAGGCGGAGATCCCAGGGAAGACGATTTATCGCCTTTCGATTTACCATCGTTGCTTGCGACGTCTTGATGAGAATCAGATCGAGACGGTCAGTTCATCGACACTTGCAAAGGCGGCCGGGGTCAACCCGGCGCAGTTGCGAAGGGATTTGGGCTATCTTGGAACTTTTGGCACCCGGGGTTTGGGGTATCCCGTTTCGGAGTTATCAGAGGCGATTCGCGAGGTCTTGGGACGGGAAAATTTGCAGCCTGTGATCATGGTTGGCGTGGGTAACCTGGGAGCCGCGCTATTGCGCTATGATGGTTTTCAAAAAGAAGGTTTTGAAGTGGTGGCAGCCTTCGATGCGGTGCCGGAGGCCGTGGTGCTGCGAGGGATTGATGTTCCCGTTCATGATGTCGATCAAATGCCGGCTTTTGTGGCCTCAAATAATATCAAGCTGGCTGTTTTGGCCGTTCCGGCAGCGCAGGCGCAGGAGGTGTCCAATGAACTCGTCGACGCGGGGGTACAGGGAATTTTGAGCTTTTCGCCGACGGTGCTGCAGGTCCCTGACTCTGTGACGGTGAACAGCGTGGATCTTGCATTAGAGCTGGAACAGGTAAGCTTCTTTGTGAAAAAAGATGGCAAAGGAAATACGCCCAAGCCTGTTAAAGGGTAAGTCTTGGCTTTGCGTCCCCTTATTGGCTACTTCTTTGCTTGTTGATACCGGGCGAGGAGGGTGTCGCAGAGTTCCCGGGTCTCGGCAATTTTGGGCCCGATTTTGGGATCTTCCTCTTTTTGAGCAGTGAGGGCAATGAGTTGTTCACGGGCTTGGATGAGCTTTGTGTTAATCACTGCAGCTTGCCACTTCTTGATTCTGGCATCGAATTGGTTGCCGCCCCCGGAGACCTTTTCAAGTTCGGCTTGCGCGATTTGCACAAGCTTTTCCTTGTCTTGAAGAGTATTACGGAGAGGGCCGAGCTCTTGGCTGAGCAGGGGAACTTCGGCCTGCTTGGCTTTCAGGGCCTCAAGGCGGTTTGCTTTCGATTTGGCAACCTGATCGCGTTGAGCACTGAGCTGGACATGAGCATCAGTGAATTGCTTGATCCGGGCATCCGCCCTGGTAATTTCCGCTTCCAGGTCTTTTGAACGTTTGGAAAAATCAACGAGGAGCTTCTTGTGATCCGCCATTTTCACGGTGAGCTGCTGAACAATCTGACGTTGCTGGTGTTCGGTCTGTTCGGCGGCAACGAGTGCAGTTTTCTTTTCGGCATTATCGGGATCCTTATGGGAAGCCTGGCGTTTATTTTCGGTGTCACGGGTCGCGGTGACAAGAGATTGGTTTGCGGAACCATGTGATTGGGCGAGTTTCTGTTGTTCGGTAGTGATCTCACGACGCTCTTGGACGAGTTGCATCCTTTGCTGAGCCGGGTCCTTAGCTTCTTTGGCAATCTGATCCCGTTCGGCAAGCTTGGTGCGGGCCTGGGCGTCGAGTTGTTGGCGCTTGGCGTCGAGATCGTTGGCTTCCTTCTGGAATTTCGCGATGTCTTGTTTGACGGCGGCAATTGTCGCATCTGTTTGGGTGAGCTTGTCCGTGGCCGCTATAACGGCCGCTTGAGCTGTTGTCACCTTTTGCCGGGCGGCCGCTATGCCGGCCTCGAAAGCGGTTTTTTCTTTTTGGAGGGAGGCGATGCGACCCTGAATATTCGGTGGGGTGGCGCTGAGTTCACCGATCTTTTTCATCTCTTTGGTTTCAAAGACTTCAATCTTACCATTCCAATCAGCAGTGAAGTAGCGGTTGGCATCATGTGAGAAAGCCACTTCGGTGATCATTTCGGGGGAAGGATTGGACTGCTTCTCCATTCCGAGGTCCGCTTTCCAAAGCTTGACCCGATAGTCGCGGCCAGCGGTGATGAGCTTGCCGTTGGCAGCGTAGTCCATGGCCAGAAGTCCTCCGCCTCCGGCAGTTGCCTTTTTGATCTCCTTCCCTTGGTTCATGTCCCAAAAGCGGATGGTTCCGTCCTCTGAGGCGGTGGCGATAAGGTTGGAGTCGGCACGCCATTTGATGTCAGTGATGGCGCCTTGGTGACCACGGAGGGAGTGAAATTCGTTTCCTGTGGAAGCTTCCCAAATTTGCACGCCGCTGCCACGTCCACCGGTGGCCAGGAGGACGCCGTCGTGAGAATAGGAAAGGGCTGTGACCCAGTCGGTGTGTTTCTTGATGCTGTGGCTTTGTTCGACTTCCTGGGTGTCCCAGAGTTTGACTAGACGGCTGGGACCACCAAGTGCAACTCCGCCGAGATCTGCGCGAAGGTCTGCCGCGAGAACGGAGTCGAATTCCTTGCCCATTGTCATCATGACCTTACCGGTCGTGATGTCCCAGGTGATGGTGGTGCCGGATTTGCCGGCGATTCCGCCGCCAGCCAAAAGATATTTTCCACTGGGGTGAAAAGAAAGGGTTTCGGGTTGTCCGGCCGGGAAGGGAAGAACACCAATGAGCTCGAGGGTGTCGGTGTTGTAGAGGAGGACCTGCCGCTGGCCGGTAACGGCTAGAAGAGGTGCCCACGGGCTCGCGTCGATGTCGCCGACAACAGTAGAGCGATTTGGAGTGATCACCGGTTCAAGAAGAAGATCTTGAGGCATGGGCGGGGGGCCTTCCGGGCGTTTTCCCGTGGGAACGGCCCCGAGAGAGAAAGCGGGTTTTTGGCGTTTTTTAGCTTTGGACCCCTTGTTTTCAAGAAGGCCTCCGTCGATCCAAGCCCGGATGAGGTCAGCGTCCTTTTTGGCGATCTTTTCGCCCTCGGGCGGCATCACCGGTTCCTCGGTTTGCACGGTGACCGTGTAGATCTTGGAACTGCCGCCATCACCGGCGAGAGCGATCTTCCCACCGGAACTTCCGGCCATCGCTCCCATATAGGTGGAGAGGTCGAGGTCACCTTTTTTCTTATCCGGATTGTGACAGTTCAGACACTTGGATTCGAAGATGGGAAAGATGTGGTCATCGTAAGTGATCTTTTCGGCACCCCGGGCGAGTGACGAGGATACGGCGAGACAAGCGATCGCGGGTTTCAACATCGGTCCTGATAATTAATGGTTAAAGAGATACTCCTTCGAGTTAAGGAGCGCCCAGAAGATATCCTCGAGGACGAGGCGTGTTTCGTTGGGGTCCTTGGCTTCAGCGAGAGCGTGATTGAGTTTCGAAATTTCGGCCTCGGTCGGGTTGCGGCTGAGGGTTCGGCGGTAAAGCGACTTTACGATTTCCCCTGGAGCCATTTTCTGCTCCATCAATTTGTTGAGGACTCTGCCGCGAGTGATTCGGTTGGTGACGGAATCACCATTTAGAAGGTGGAGAGCCTGGGAAAGATTGGGCTCCATTTTGACTTCGCACGAACACACGGTCTTGCGGGTGGCGCGACCGAAGGTGGTGAGGAAGTAGGTGGAGGTGTTTCCATCGGCGATGTTCACGGCACGTGCACCCAGTGGCAGTCCCCGGAATTTGTTCGGCGTGTCAGTGACCTGTGCGAAGGTGTCGAGGAGAACCTCGGCACGGAGCCGGCGAATACGCGATTTGGCGAAGTTATTGGTGTCGGCGGCATTTGTTTCGTTGGCCTGCGTTGAAAGCTGATAGGTGCGCGAGGTGCAGATGTCCCGAACGAGCTTTTTCATGTCGAAGTTATACCCGGTGAACTTTTGACCCAGGGCTTCGAGTAACGCCGGATTGGTTGCGGGATTTGAAACCCGGACGTCATCGACGGGATCAACGATGCCAATGCCGAAGAAGTGGGACCAGATGATGTTTGAAGTATTGCGGGCGAACCAGGGATTGCCGGGTTTGGTGAGCCATTGTGCCATGGCCTTGCGGCGAGTGGTGCCTTTTACATCGGCAAGCCCACCGCCAAGGAAAGTCGGAACAGCATTTTGCTTGGTCACGGGGTGCTGGATCTCGCCGCCACCGTCGTAAACGATCATGTCGGTGGGATCTTCACCACGCTTGCGTTTCACGCCCGTGAAGAAGGAAGCGAAGCCATAGTAGTCATCCATGGTCCAGCGGTCAAAGGGGTGGTTGTGACATTGGGCACACTGGATGCGGGTTCCCATAAAGACCTGGGCCACGTTTTCAGTGAGCTTCTTAATGTCGCTCTCAGCTTTAAAAAAGTTGGTGGCCGGGCTGTCGTAGGATCCTCCCGTCGCGGAGAGGAGGTCGTGGACGATCTCGTTAAAAGGTCGGTTGGCGGCAATCTGGCCACGGAGCCATTCGTACCAGAGAAGAGCAGACTTATAGGTGACATCGTTGCCGTTGTTGCCAGTGGTGCGGATCTGAAGAAGTTCGGCCCATTTCATGACCCAAATTTCGGTGAAATCCTTGCGCTCAAGAAGTTGGTCGACGAGGACTTCGCGCTTTTTGGGGTTTTGATCGGTGATAAAAGTCGTCAATTCTTCCTCGGAAGGAAGGAGGCCGACAATGTCGAGAAAAACGCGGCGCACGAAAACTTCATCGCTGCAAATCTCCGAGGGGATAATGCGGAGCTTGTGGAGCTTCTCATGAACGTGTTTGTCGATGTAATTGAATTCGGGAAGCTGCGGACGGGTGTATTTGAGGCCACTCGGAATGACGATTGTTTGGGAGCCTTCGGTAAAGGTGTGGAAACGGGCCATGAGGAAAGCTTCCCCTTGGGCTTTCGAAGTGGTGACTCCAGCGGATTCGTCGATCCCCGCAGCATTATCATTGGACGAAGTGTAGCTGGAAAGAGTGGAAACATCCCGGTCGGTTCCGTCAGAGTAGGTTGCTTTGACGGTGAGAGGAATTTTCTTACCGCTTCCCTCCAGAAGGATCTGCTTGGGCTCGACATCAATTTTGACAGGAAGAGCAACATCGTCGGGATCGTAGTTGGCACCGTCTTGAATCCATTCGAGCAGGGTGGCGTAGTAGGGGTGGTCTTTTTCGAAAAGCTTTCCTCCGGTATGTGGGACGGAACCGACGGATTTGGTGAGGAGAAGGGAGTCCTCGGGGATTGCCAGATTGAGTCGGCGGCCGGCAAGCTCACGGGTAATACGGTGGTGGTCGCCCTTTGGATCATACCCAAAAAGTGAAATCATGAAACCGTCCTGACCACGGGCGGAACCATGGCAGGAACCGGTGTTGCAACCGGAGGCGGTGAAGACAGGAACGACGTCCTGCTGAAAGCTGATGCGGCGATCCTCCCCGGCTCCCTTGACGGTCACAGGAACGGTGAGTTCCCTGCCGCGGAAGGTGATCTTAACCGAAGTCGCGCCATCCTTAAGAGGGAAGAGGGTTGATCCTTCGAGACGGACAAGGGCAGCGTCGGCAATCGCAAATTTCACTGATGGAGTGACGTCCCGGGTGACTGCGTTCTTGTCCGTGGCGAGGATGATGAGCTTGTGAAAGTCGCGCTTGGTTTCGAGGCTGACCGAAGATGGGTAGACCGCAATTGAGGAAAGATTGGGATCGGGTTGATCCGGGTCTTCGAGAGGGGCCGGGCGTTCACGGTGTTGCAGAGTGATTTTGTCGTCCCAGGGAGCTCCTTTTGAAATCCAGTTTTTAAGACGGTCGATTTCTTCCTTGGTGAGCGGCGGACGTTCCTTCTTTTTTGACGACGGAGGCATAAACTCGTCATCGTCGTGCTCCAGGAGAACACGGCGGAGGAGTTCGGATTTTTCCGGGGCCTTCAGATCAACGGGTGTCCCGGAGTCCCCCCCTTCAAAGAACCGGGCTTTGAGATCCATGCGGAAATCACCTTTGTCTTTGTCGGCGTTGTGACATTCGACGCAGGAATGCTCGAAAATGTCGCGGACCTCATTGATGGAAGCCGTGGCGGAAAGGGCCAGAGCGGCGAAGAGAACGGGGGCGAGAATCTTCATTTGTTGGATTGGCGAAGTTGTTCGAGACGAGAGAGAGGTTTCTTGGGCGTTTCTTTTTTCACGACCTTGACGGGTTCATTTTCAGGCTCTGCCTTCTTCTTGGGAGCCGGAGGGGGTGGATCGATACGGAGGGTTCCTCCGTGTCCCACATTGTGAGGAATGGGGTGGCCGTTTTGGGTGATGATGACCTGGCAGAAGAGGTTGCTGTGTTTTCCCTTGCGGGCGTCCTCGGCAACTTCGAGAGGAAAACTCACTTCGGCGGAATTCGTCGTGATCATTTTTTCTGAGGTTTTGACACCGTGGGGAAGGGCGTGAAGAATGACCCGGGCTTCCCCGGAGAAGGCTTCGAGTTGTTCCACTTTGGCAATCACGCTGGTATTTTTCCCCGGGTTGGTGGCAGCCATGGCCAAAGAGAGATTCACAAATCGCTCCGAGACTTTGACGTCTACAAATTGGGAGGAAACACGCACAACCCCCCGATCACTGACGGACTCGCCGGTCACGAGCATCTTCCACTCGCCGATCGGGGCGTCGCCATTGGCGTTGAGAACAAGAGTGACTTCATTTTTACCTTCGGGGATGTCAACTTCGCTGGGAGCTCCGATGCCGGGAGGCTTCCACGGAAGGCGGACTTTAATCTTCTTTTTAAAATCCTTCGCTCGCTTGGCCGTGATTTTGAGTGTCATTGTCCCATTGCGGACGAGAGGAACCGGAGGTGCAAAGAGTTCGAGATGATAGGGTGCCTCCTCGATCACCGCGATCGAGATTTTTTTGGTGTTTGTGACCTGATAATCTCCCTGGTTGTTGACGTAGAGGTGGGAGATTTTCTCGGTGAAGGGACCACGGAGTTTCGTCTTGGGATCTTCAATCTCGAATTGATAAAGACCTCCGCCAATGGGGGCGTCCGCCTTGGCTTCGAAGAGGATGGGGAAGTTTCCCAGGCTGCGGGAAACAGGGGGAGTTTTAAAAGTGACGCCGTTGGGGAGCTGGGGAGCATGGAAGACGACATCACAGCCAATATTTGAGCGAACGATGTTGGGAGCGATGGCGAGCCGGTTGCCGCGCGGGACTTCAATCATTTTGTGCTTTTGAGTGTCGACACGATCGGCGGGCGGCAGGGTGAGAGCCAGAGATGGCGCTCGTTTTTGCAACTCAATACGATAGGTGAAATCAGGGCCGCCTCGTTTGAGCTGGTCGCGGATATTGAGAACGTATTCGCCATCGGCAGGGATCTCAAAGTCGAGCCTGCTGTCGGGGATGCCTTGGGTTTGATCGTCGTTGGCTTGAAGGTATTTGTTGTCCGCGGACTGACGGATCGTGATGATGCTATCGAGTGGAGAACGGAGCTCGCGAGCAAGGACTTGAAAGCGGAACTTCTCGCCCTTCTTCGCTTGAAAGCGGAACCAATCCTGATCCTCCGGGCTCGAAAGAACGCCATGGAATGCAAAAGGAGCGGTTGGAGCATTTTGGAGAGGAACGGCCGTTTTATAATTCTCGTTTGGCTCGGTTTCGTTGAGATAGTTGAGAGGAGAAACGTGGACAAGGTTGCCGGAAGGGGAGCTGAGACCGTCTGATTCAGCGATGGCCGCGAAGGGTTCATTTCCGACTTTAATTTTCTTTTTGATGGGCCCCTTTGCGTCACCGATGAAGGTGAATTCCACTTCCTCACCTGGTTTTACAGCTGGAGGGTAAATCGCGCGAGGGCGGGGGAAAGTTCCGATGTGCATCCGATATTGGGAGGCGGCATTCCCCTGATAAGACGACTCACGAACGAGGATGGTGTAGGGGCCATCCTCGGGCACAATGATGGAAGCGGCGCAGTCGCGCTTCAGGAAAGGGGAATCATCGTTAACGGCGAGTTCGAAACGATTCTTGTCGAGGATGGCAATATAGGGATCGAACATGACACGTCCAAGCCGCATTGCTTCGACTTCGACAGAGAGGCGCTGGCCTTTTTTACACTGAACCTGATAGAAATCATCATCTTCCGAGTCGGCAACGCCCTGAACGGTGATGTTGAGATCCACCTTTTGAGGTTCGGCAAAGGTGTTGTTGAGGTCTATTTTGCGATCCTCGGTGCGGGCTTCCATGACAGTGGGAAACTGACCCACCCAAAAAGTGCGCATGTAACTCACGCCGTCTTTGCAACGGAGACGCAAGGCGTGCTCGCCGAGATGAGCATCCGGTGCGATGACGAGAACTGCGGTGGCGCTTTTATGATCCTTTCCCTTGGTGAGGGATTTCACGGTGATTCCCTTGTGATACAGGAGGATCTCCTGGGGTTCGTAAAGACGCTCTCCAAGCAGGGTGATTTTGACTTCGGTGCCTCGTTTTCCGCCACGCGGCTCCACCCGCGAGAGGCTGGGGGTAAAGGCCGAAGCGAATAGAGAGGTGACGAAAAAAAGCAAAAAGGAGCGAATCATAATAGGAATATTTTAAGCTTTCTTGGCGAGAAGCTCGTCGACGACGCGGCCCCCATCCACGATCTCGATGGGCCGGTCACCCGGTGCCATAAGTTCCTTGTCGGCCGTGATCCCCAACTGATTGTAGACCGTCTTGGCAAGGGAATCGATGCCAACCATATCCTCCTCAGGTTCACCGCCGAGGGCGTCCGAGGTGCCGTGAACCAGTCCGCGATGAACTCCGCCGCCGGCGAGACCAACGGAGAAAACACGCGGCCAGTGATCGCGGCCACCTGTGGCGTTGATCTTGGGCGTGCGGCCGAATTCCGAGGTGATCATGACGAGGGTGGAGTCGAGGAGCCCGCGTTCGTCAAGATCTGAAATCAGAGCTGCAATGGCCTGGTCGACAGGAGGAAGCTGTTGTTGGATCCCGTTTTTGATATTGTCGTGGTGATCCCAGCCACCGGCAGTCAGAGAGACGAAACGCGTTCCGGCTTCGACGAGACGTCGGGCAAGGAGCATTCTCTGGCCAGGGGTATTCATCCCGTAGCGCTTGCGAACAGCTTCGGGCTCCGCCTTGAGGTTGAATGCCTCGCGCGCCTCTTGGGATGAGATGAGCTTGTAGGCGTGTTGGTAAAAGGCATCCATCGAATCCAGGGCATCCGATTCTTCAAGTGTCTTGAAGTGGTGGTCGACCGTTTCGAGGAGGTTTCGGCGGCGGTTGAAACGCTTTTCATCGACTCCGCCGGGCATGTTGAGGTCCCGGACTTTAAAATCACCCCGTGAGGGCTCGGACCCGATGGCGAAAGGTCCGAAAGCGGAGGAAAGGTAGCCTGAATTGGCAAACTCGTTTGGCACTGAAGGGACGCAGACGTAGGGCGGAAGGTTGTTCCGGGGTCCCAGCTCGTGCGAGACTACCGAACCCATGGAGGGATACTCCAGAGCCGGTGAAGGCTTGTAACCGGTGAACATGTTGTGAGTGCCCCGCTCGTGGGCGGCCTCGCCATGGGCCATCGACCGAATGATGGTCATCTTGTCGGCGATTTTGGCAGTGTGTTTAAGGTATTGGCTGAACTTGATTCCCTTGATGGAGGTGTTGACGGTGCCAAAGGGGCCGCGGTATTCGGTAGGGGCGTATGGCTTGGGATCCCAGGATTCCTGATGAGCCATGCCGCCGGGCAGGAAGATCTGAATCACCGACTGAGCGACGCCCTCGCGGGTCTTGTAGTTCTTTTGAGCGCCCTGGGCCTCCATGCGGAGGAACTGGGGAAGAGTGAGACCGAGACCTCCGAGAAGGCCGACGTGAAGGAAGCCACGACGGGAGAAGTCATTGGCAAAGGGGTTTCCGGGGCAGGGTTCTTTCATGGGGCTTGAATATTGCTAGCTAATTTACGCAGCCTTACGGGTTCTTTAATCAGTTCTTTAGGAAAAAAACTGAAGTTCCGGGATGCTGGACTTTTCTGATTTTTTTTGTGAATATCTCCCCCGAAATCCCCCCCATGGAGCCCCCACAAATCGAAGGTTACCAAATCCTCGCCGAGATCGGCGTGGGAACTGCCGGTGTCGTCTACGAAGCGCAGCGTGAGGATGGCACTCTTTGTGCCGTCAAGGTGTTCGACAGCATGGCATCCAACTCGAACCTGCTGGCAAGTCGGATGACCCGGGTCATGGATGGCGGAGCGCAGGATGTGACAGTCCCGGTTGTAGCCCAGGCGTTGGATGCACGACCCGGGTGCATTGTGATGCCGCTGATGGCGGAACGGCTTGAAGGAGAAATTGCCCAGTTCCGGCCACGTACCTTGCAAACCTACCTTAAAGACTATCAGGAAAACGAGTATTCGTGGCCCTTCATTCTTAAGTTGGCAAACAGGTTGGCCACTCTGCACACCATCAAGGTGGCGCATGGAAATCTCAAACCAGGGAACATTTTCCTTGGCGCCAACGGAGGCCCCTTGGTGGCGGATTATGCCAGTGGGCTGATGCCCGGAGTTCATCGTCTCGGATACAGCGACGCCCTGCTGTATGCGCCGCCGGAGCAACTTCGTCATCCAGATGGATATACCGAGGAGGCGGGGTATCGCTGGGATGTCTATGCTTTTGGCGTGATCTCCTATCGATTGTTGGCCGGTGTTTTTCCGCGGTGTCACGAAATTTTTGATTCGGTGAGTCCCGAGCCGGGAACCCAGCAGCAGTTTAGTATTGAGGCTGATCACGCAGGAATCGCGGCGAGACTGGAGGAGAATGCTTCTGTTTCCTGGCCGACCGGGCCAGTTGATGACCGGGAAGCGAGGCGGCGGGAGATGATCAATTTCTGTCTTACTCTCGACCCGATGGGACGCCCTGGAGACATGCGGGAGGTCTCCCGCTACTTCGAAACCGTTGAAGTGGATCTGGCCGCTGAGGAGGAGAATTTGCGATTGATTACAGCCCGGAATCTCGCCGACAAAAAACGCGGCAAGGCCCATCGAAGGTTTGCTCTGGCCTCACTCATTGCAGCCGGGCTAGGGGCGGGGTGGGGATATACCCAGCATCTTCGAATGGAGGAGAGTGAGTCCGCGGCGACCCAGTTTAAAGATTATCGAGAGGTCTCGGATTTTACGATTACTGATCTTGAGAATCAGCGGGACCAGGCTCTCGACGGGGAAGAAGTCGCACTGAAAAAGCGGGATGATATTCAAACCGCGCTGTCCCAAGAGCAAAGCAAGGCTCGGGAGGAATTGATTTCGGCCCAGATTACCAACGAAAAACTTTTTGCCTGGCTTCTGGAGGAAGGGATTGAAGGGCTGCCGGTTCTTGAAGGGCGACAAGAGCGACTGGGATTGCTTCTCAAGGAAGTGGCTGAGCAACTCGAAGGGATGGCGAATAGGCCTGCCTTGAAGGAACAGGCTGCAGTTCTTCGCCTTAGGAAGGCCGAACTTGCTCTGGCAACGGGCAACCTGGATGAAGGGGAAAAGTTTCTCAATGAGGCTCTCCAAAGCGGCGGGTTGACCGAGGCTCAAACGGCGCGATCAAAACTCCGCTCCCTACTATTGGCTTCCAGGAAAAACACTTCCGATCTTGAAGCCCGGATAGTGGCGATCGAACCAATCATTGCAAAGGCCTGGAATGGCGATGAGTCACGAAGGCTGCGAGCGACGTCAGCTCTTCATCTTGTGAAAGCCCGCATGTGGGAGGCAAAGGGCGACGGGGAAAAGGCCTTGGCGAGCTATCTCGACAGCCTGAAGGATTTTAAGGAATTGGAAGAGCTCCATCCTGAAAACCCTGCGATTTGCCTCATGATAGGGCGTCGTTATCTTTCTGCCGCCTTAGCTGCCGAAGGCGAGGGGTCGCCCCAAAACGCGGCGAAACTTCGAGGCGAAGCGGTGGCCTCTTTTACCGCTTTGGCTGAAAAGCAAGAGCATCCTTCCGCGGAACTACTCTACCAGATTTCCTCGGCGAATGCGGCCAAGGCGATTTCTCTTTGGCAGCAGGGAGATACCTTTGATTCGGAGAAATTGGCTCGTCAAAACGTCGCAAAACTTTCTGCAATTCAGGCAAAGATGCCGGATGATTTTCGGGTCGTGAATGACCTGGCTGCCCAGCAGGGAATCATTGCCACCGCGCTTCGGGATGAAGGACGGACAACGGAAGCAAAGGCACTTCTTGCGAAAGGCATTAAATCGCTTGAGGTTGGGCTGGAAAAGGACCCGGACAACTGGGGGGCCCGATACCTTTCCGCTTCATTGAAGTGGCAACTCTCCGGGTTGATGGGGCAGCAGGGTGAAAGCGATGGGGAATCGAAGATGGGAGAGGCGGCACACGATGAATTGAAGTCGCTCCTTGATACGAAAATGAAGCGGCCACACCCTTCGGAAGTTCGAAAGTCGCTCGCCTATCTTTGCGGAGATTTGGGTCACTCGGCGGATCTCCGGAACAAGCGCGAATTAGCTGTCGAATATCTCAAGGAATCCAAAATGTATTGGCAGGAATTGGCCCGTGACGAAGGAGCTAATCTCGAGATCCGTGAAGGATATCATTGGGCGGTGACTCGGCTTGCTGAGATGGGAGTGAAGTGAAACCACTAATTTTTTCATGTTTCCGTCATCAGGATTTTGCATGAGGCGACCATCGGAGTGGCTCTCAAATAAATAATCGCCGCCCAAGGGGGGGCGACGATCATCTAATGGCCTTTGCAGGTGACAGGCAC
>ERZ887942.219-NODE-219-length-48680-cov-19.574602_pt1 | contig 48680 bp, 29 predicted proteins | sample MGYA00521099_ERZ887942 | MGnify/ENA primary metagenome ERZ887942 (study PRJEB32303, sample SAMEA104408605) | aquatic metagenome | biome: Brackish water; feature: Pelagic; material: water | place: Baltic Sea | collected 2014-06-07T06:48:00 | depth 16,251 m ... | reverse complement strand
AACCTTCACAGACTTGAAGATCTCGGCACCTGACTAAAAAAGCGCAACGTGTTTGCCCGGAATTCCCGCCTTAGTTTGTTATTGGGTCTCTGAAAAGCGGCACCAGTGTCGCCACCCCGGCTCCCACCAAAAGCAATCCTTTCAAATGATCCCCGTAAAGGGTGAATCCTGTTCCCAGAAGCACCGCGATAATCGCCGCACTCCCGAAAAACACTTTCAACAAATCACTCCCGACCGAAGGCTCGTTCGGATTCCGCTCTGTTGTTCGAAAACGCTCCCAGCCCTTGCCGGGAGGTGAGGTTTTATCCGCAAAATTTGAAAGAGTCTCCTTCGATTCGGGGGCCGTCAAAAACGTCACCAGCAACCAAACGGCCGTCGTCAGGACCACCGGACCGACATAGGCCCACGGACCCATCGCCACCGCCCATCCGAAGGGGTCGGCGAAAGGCAATTGATCTTTACCGACAAACAGGTAGCTGGATGCCACGGCGGCAATCGTCGCAGAAATTTCGCTCCACGCGTTCACCCGCCACCAAACCCAGCGTAACAAATACACCAATCCGGTTCCCGCCCCAACCATCAGGATCAAATTGAACATCTGAGCGGCATTCGTCAGGACCAGCGCGACCAGGGAGCCCAAGGTCAGAACAAGCGCACCGGTCACCCGGCCAATCATCACCTGCCCCTTCTCGCTCGTTTTCGGCTGACAGAATCTCACCCAGAAATCCTTCGTCAAATAGGAGGATGCCAAATTCACCTGGGTCGAAAGCGTCGAGATATAGGCGGCAATCAAGGACGCCAAAACCACTCCCTTCAAACCGGCAGGCAACTGCGCCACCATGGCCGGATAGGCCGCATCATGTCCCAACTTGTCTTCCGCAAGATGAGGAAAAGCGGTGCTGATCGACTCCAAAGTTGGAAAAACCACAAGAGAAGCGAGCGCCACCAAAATCCAGGGCCAGGGCCGCAAGGCATAATGGGCCACATTAAAAAAGAGACTCGCCTTGGTCGCGTGCTTTTCATCTTTCGCCGCCAGGATTCGCTGGGCAATATACCCGCCCCCACCCGGCTCGGCTCCGGGGTAGTATGCGGTCCACCATTGCAGCGCGATTGGAATAATGAAGAGAGCGACCCAGGCTTCCTGCGTCGACGGGATCAAACTCATTTTTGCCTGCACGGCCTCGTTGGCGAACAACCCCTCAAGTCCACCCACTGCGTCCATGTTCAGGATATAGATTGTCGCGGCCACCGAGCCAATCATCGCCAGAGCGAATTGAAAAAAGTCGACCAACAAAACAGACCTTAAGCCACCAGCCACGCTATAAAGCATGGTGGCCCCGGCCCCGATCATGATCGTCTGCAGCGGGGTGATTCCGATCAGAATCCCCATAATCTTGATCGCCGCCAACGACACGATCGCAATGATAAAAACGTTGAAAAACAAGCCCAGATACAGCGCCCGAAACCCTCTCAAAATCTTACCGCCCGTCCCCGAATACCTCAGCTCATAGAATTCCACATCCGTCATCACCCCTGACCTCCTCCACCGACGGGCGAAGACATAAGTCGTCAATAGACCTGAAAATACAAACGACCACCAGAGCCAGTTTTTCGACACCCCGTCCGTTCTCACCCAGTCCGTAATCAGCGTCGGCGTGTCGGCAGCAAAGGTCGTAGCCACCATCGACACTCCCAGCAACCACCAGGGCATTGACCTCCCCGCCAGGAAGAAACTTTCCGACGTTCCTTTGTTCTTCTTCGTCGCCCACCAACCGATCCCCAAACTAATCGCAAGCGAGGCTGCGATCACCACCCAGTCAAAAGTCCCTATCATAGGGGGAACTTCCTACCATCTTTACCGGAAGACGTCGAAACCTACTTCTTGCCGAATTGCCCCTTCTCATTTGCTCCTCCGAGCAGCCACTCGAGCGCTTGAGACCGGAATTTCTGACACTCGTCCCGGCAGACCCGGGTGGGCCTGGCCCGGGTCCGTCTGATGAGAGGGGTGATCATCCCGCCGATTTAAATTCGGCAGTGTATTGCTTTCGAAGTTTGATCCTCATAGTCTTCTATTTTCGAAGGACGGGGGGCTTGGAAATCCGACTCACCTCAATTGACGAAAATGGATGGATGCCATCGCCCCATCAATTCACGACCTCTCCCTATGTTTACTTCCCGATTGGAATGTCCGAAGTGCAGTGCCACCTACGCCTGCGAAGAGATTCACCACCTTTGCACCTGTGGCAGTCCTCTGCTCGTTCGTTATGATTTGGACAAGGTCCGCGAGAACATGAGCAAGGAGAAGGTCGCCGGCCGCCCGGCCGATCTTTGGCGCTACCGCGAATTGCTTCCTGTCGTCGACAAGGAAAACATTGTCACGATGGGTGAGGGAATGACTCCCTTGCTTAAACTGGATCGTCTTGGTCGTGAAATGGGCATGACAAATCTGTATTTGAAAGATGAAGGTGTGATTCCGTCCGGCACCTTCAAAGCCCGTGGTGCTGCGGTCGGAGTGTCGCGTGCCAGGGAACTGGGAGTGAAGACACTGGCCATGCCGACCAACGGCAATGCCGGCGGAGCCTGGGCACTTTACTGCGCCAAGGCCGGAATCGAATGCGTCGTGGTCATGCCGCAAGACGCTCCGCAAATTCCACGCAGCGAATGTGCCATAGCCAACGCCACTCTCTATTTGGTCAATGGATTGATCAGCGATGCCGGGAAGATTGTAGCACAGGCCGTTAAAGAGAATCATTGGTACGACGCCAGCACGCTCAAGGAGCCCTACCGGATCGAAGGCAAGAAGACGATGGGTCTTGAGCTGGCCGAGCAATTCGGCTGGGAAATGCCCGATGTGATCCTCTACCCGACCGGGGGAGGGGTCGGCATTATCGGAATCTATAAAGCGCTGAACGAACTGAAGGAGATCGGATGGATTCAAGGCAGGCTTCCTCGATTGGTGGCGGTGCAGGCCACTGGCTGCGCCCCAATCGTGCGCGCGTGGGAAGCGAAGGCCCGGGAATCCGAATTTTGGGAAAACGCCGGGACCTGCGCTTTCGGGATCACAGTACCCAAGGCCATTGGCGACTTCCTGGTTCTCGAAGCCGTCTACGACACCGATGGGTGCGCGGTGGCCATTTCGGACGAGGACACACTCGCTGCGGAGTCAATGCTGGCGTCAATTGAGGGCGCCTTCGTCTGTCCGGAAGGTGCTGCTTGCCTGGCCGCAACCCGGCAACTCCTCGCGGATGGGTGGATCGATCCTAACGAGCGGGTTGTGCTCCTCAACACCGGCTGTGGGATCAAGTATCCCGAGACCGTGAAGAGCAATCCTCCCTTGTTACAACCGGGCGATACGCTTCCGGAATTGCCGGCTTCCCCTTAAAGGTAGGCAAAGCGGTGGCATCAGAAAACCCCACCTGTTTTCCAGCTTCCCAACCATGAAAAAATGCCAATTCCTAATAACTCCCCGTGCCCGGCGGGCCGTCGGCTTAAATTGACGCCTGTCGAGTGCCAGGCCAACAATCGAAAATGAAAGCCGCCCAATTCACCCGGTTCGCTGCACCGCTCGAGATTGTCGCAATCCCGCCCCCCTCCCCTCCACCAGCCGGCGTCGTCATCGCGGTGAAAGCAGCCGGGGTCTGCCGCAGCGATTGGCACGCTTGGCAAGGGCACGATCCGGACATCAAATCCTTGCCCCATGTTCTCGGACACGAATTTTCTGGAACGATCGCAGCCCTCGGCGACGGCGTTACCGGTTGGAGCATCGGCGACCGTGTTACGGCTCCCTTCGCCTGTGGCTGTGGCAATTGCCGTCAGTGCAACGGCGGCAACACCCAGGTCTGCCCGGAGCAATACCAACCCGGGGTCACCGGTCCCGGGGCATTTGCCGAATTCGTCGCCATCCCCGGCGCGGCAACCAACCTCATTCGGCTACCGGAGGCGGTTGGCTTCGCTGCGGCAGCCTCCCTCGGTTGCCGATTCGCAACGGCCTACCGTGCGCTGGCGCACGTCGATCAAGCCGCCCTCAAGCCCGGCGAGCGGGTCGCGGTCTTCGGTTGCGGCGGTGTTGGTCTTTCCGCAGTGATGATTGCCGCCGCGCTTGGTGCCGAAGTTACCGCCATCGATATTCGCGACTCGGCACTCGAAAGCGCAATGCGCCTCGGTGCTTCGGCCACCCGCCGCTTCAACGATATCGGAGATCTGCGGGCAGATGTCACCGTCGATGCTTTAGGGAAAACCGAGACCTGCCTCGCCGCCATCAACTCGCTGGAGCCGCGGGGCCGCCACATCCAGGTAGGGCTCATGTTGGGAAAAGACTCAAACCCTCAGATCCCGATTGGAACCATCATTTCCAAAGAATTAAAAATCATCGGCAGCCACGGCATGGGCGCCACCGCTTACCCTGAATTGTTAGGCCGGATCGCGGACGGATTGCTCGCCCCGGAGAAACTCATCACCAATTTAATTAGCCTCGAGGAACTCCCCGAATCCCTGTCCCAGCTGGGATTTTTTCAAACCGATCCGGGCCTGACGGTGATCGATCGCTTCGCCACGGCCTGAGTTGGCTCGACCAAGCCTGGATCGCATTTGCCAAGATCAATCCCGGCAACAACAGGACTGAAGGAGATAGAGGTTCAAGCAGGAAAAGGACCCCAACGGCGGAGAGCCCGAATGCATCGACCAGAGCCCCACCTGGAGGCCCTAAGAAATCCCACTCGGCGGTGGCCGAATCCTTGCCCTCGAAAATTCCTGACACCACCCGAAGAGAATCGAGAACAACCCTTGGCATGTCGGAACCGGGGACTACTCTCAAACGAGATGATTTTTAGGGCCCATACGCCCCAATCCAAAAGAACTTCCCCAATCATGAATGCCCCACTCTCCCGCGGATGGACCGTCATCGGCCTCTTCCGTAGCTGCTCTCTCGTCTTCGCATCTGCCACAATCCTCGCCTGCTCGGTGGCAAAAACTCTCGCCGCTCCCGTCATTGTCGAATTCATGGCCTCCAATGACAAAGCCCTTTACAACGAGGACGGCGAGTCCTCCGATTGGATGGAAATCTTCAATCCCGATCCGGCCCCCGTTGACCTCAGCGGCTGGTTTCTCACGAATGATCCCGGCGATCTCGAGAGATGGCAACTGCCCCCGGGCACCATTCTTCCCTTGGGCGGGTCGCTGATTGTCTTTGCCTCCGACAAGGATCGCAATGTCGGCGAACTCCACACCAATTTCAAGCTCGGCAAAGATGCCGGGGGATATCTCGCGCTCGTGGAAGCCGATGGTCAGACCATCGTCCACGACTACCCAAACTATCCGGAGCAGTTCGACGATCTTTCCTACGGACTGGCCCAGACCGGAAGCGGCTCCAGCGTCACCATCATCCCCGAGAACTCGATCTGCAGTCTTCTGGTGCCGACTGCCAATATCGGCACTTCTTGGCGCGACAAGCTTTTCGATGATTCCTCCTGGTCCGCCGCCAACACCGGTGTCGGTTACGATTATGGCAATCTCATCGGGAGCAATGCCGATGTCCAGTCCCAGATGGATGACATCAACGGAAGCGTCTACATCCGTATTCCCTTCACGGTCGATGATCCCGCAGCCCTGACGTCCCTCACCCTCCGCATGAAGTACGACGACGGTTTCGCCGCCTATCTCAACGGCACCCTCGCGGCCTCCGCCCAGGCCCCGACAAACCCCCAGTGGAATTCGCTGGCCACTGCCGATCACCCGGACGGCAGCGCGGTTGTCTTCGTAGACTTCAACATTTCGGCCGACCTCAATAGGGTGGACGCAGGAAGCAACGTGCTCGCCATCCACGGGCTCAACGGAAGCCTGGGCAGCTCCGACCTTCTTATTCTCCCACAGCTCGAAGCCACCACCGCAGCCACCAATCCCGGTCTCGGTGAGGCCGGCTACTTTCAGAACCCCACTCCGGCCACCTCCAATGGCACCAATCAGGGCCTGCCTGCCGAAGCGGTTGCCTTCTCGATTCCCGGCCGCGGATTCACCGGTTCGCTGTCCCTTGGTCTCTCCGTCTCTTCTCCCACCGCCCGGATCCGCTACACCACCAATGGGAACCCGCCGACCTCATCATCGACCCTCTACACGGGATCCCCCCTCAGCATCACCTCATCCCAAATTGTCCGGGCCCGCGCCTACGACACCGAGCTCGCGCCGGGTCCGGTCACCGAGGCGGGTTACATCGAGCTCGCTTCCAGTGCCGCCTCGTTCACCTCCGATATTCCCGTCGTGATCATGGAACGGTTCAGCGGTGGTCCCACCGCAAGCAATGGAAAGGCCTATGCCTTTTTCGCATTTTTTGAGCCCGACCCGAACACCGGCATCACCACCCTGAACAAGCCTTATGCCCTGGGCACCCGCGGTGGCTACAAGACCCGGGGCTCCTCTTCCGCTGGATTCGAAAAGAAAGCCTACAGCATCGAGGCCTGGAACGAGGACAACCGGAACAAAGACATCGCGCCCCTTGGAATGCCGGAGGAGTCGGACTGGATCCTCAATGCCAGATCCTCGTTTGACCGATCCCTGATGCGGAACGCCTTCATCTACAACCTGAGTAACCAGACTGGTCGCTACGCGGTCCGCACCCGCTTCGTGGAACTCTTTCTCAACACCAACGGCGGCAACCTAAGCTACGGCACAAGCAGCACCTTCGACTACGACGGTGTCTACACGTTTATGGAAAAGATCACCCGCGACAAGGACAGGGTCGACGTCGAGCGGATGCCCGACAGCGTCTCCAGCGAGCCGGGCATTGCCGGCGGCTACATCATGAAAATCGACCGTCTCGATCCGGGTGATGGTGGACTGAGCGCGGGCGGATTCAACCTCGGCTGGGTCTATCCGAAAGAGGAAGACGCCACAACCGCACAGGCCAACTGGCTCCGCGATCATCTCAACTCCATGAACAGCTCGCTGAGTGCTGGCAACTACGAGGAATACATCGATCCTCAGGCTTGGGCGGACCACCACCTTCTCAATGTCCTCGCTCTCAATGCGGATGCTCTGAGGCTCAGCACCTACTTCCATAAAAAGCGCACAGGAAAAGTCGAATTCGGTCCCATCTGGGACTTCGACAGATCCATGGATTCCACAGACGGCCGGGACGATAACCCGACGACCTGGTCCGGGGGCACCAACTATTTCACCTTTAACTGGTGGAATCAGCTCTTCAATCATGAGGATTTTTGGCAACTCTACATCGACCGCTACTTCGAGCTCCGCAAGGATGTCTGGACCAATGGCAACGTGCAGCAAATCATCGATGACTACGCCGCGGAACTCAACCAGGCGCAGGTCCGGAATTTTCAACGATGGTCCAATCAGCCCCGCTTCGGGGGCTACTCGGGAGAAGTCGCTCACCTGCGGAACTGGCTGACGACGCGTCTCAACTGGATGGATGGGCAGTTTGTGCCCGAGCCCACCGCCAACCTGGGCAGCGGAACCTTCCCTGCCGGGACCACTCTGACGCTTTCGGGCGACCTCTCCAATGGTCGCACCATTTGGTACACTCTCAACGGGACGGATCCCCGCTTCACCAGCAGCACCACCATTCTCAGCACCGAGACTCTCGTCGATGTCAACTCTCCCGCCAAGGCCATCGTTCCAACCAGCGACATCGGCACGACCTGGCGCGGAGGAAACGAGCCCTACAACGATGGCAGCTGGATCAGTGGCACCAACGGCGTCGGCTTTGACAACGCCACCACCTACGACCCCTACATCAACATCAACTTCGAGGCACCCAATCCCGTCATGTCCGGGGTCAACACCTGCGCCTTCGTCCGCATTCCCTTCAATGTCGATGCCGGCGATCTCGCCACCTTCAACTACCTGACTCTGCAGATGCGCTATGATGACGGCTTCGTCGCCTTTCTCAATGGCACCCGGATCGCCTCCGGAAATGCCCCGGGCGCGCTGGCCTGGAATTCCAGTGCCACGCAGAACAATGACGACGGAATCGCCGTCACCTTGATCGATTTCGGGGCCGATGCTTTTATCAGTGCCCTGCAGCCCGGCCAGAACATCCTCGCCATCCATGGCCTCAACGGCAACAGCACGAGCAGTGATTTCCTCGTCCAGGCCCGCCTGGTGGCAGGCGAGAAGCAAGTCGACCCGGGCAACTCCGGCGGGGTCCAGTACACCGGCCCCATCACCTTGAACGAGACCGCACGCGTGTTCGCCCGAATCTCCGATCCGCGCGGCGGGAGCAACCCGGGATCCGGTGTCCCCGTCGGTACAGGCTGGGGCGCGCCCTTGAAATTAGAGGCCCTGGTCAACGAGATTCCGGCCAGCTCCGCCAATCTCACGATCCGCGAGATCATGTTCGATCCCTATGCCCTCGGTGATGCCTTGACCGATGACAGCGCTTTCGAGTTTTTGGAACTCGAAAATATCAGCGGCTCCAAAGTCTCCCTGAGCGATGTCTCCTTCACCCGTGGAATCGGGTTCGACTTTTCTTCGGGCGCTGTTCTCTCTCTGGCTCCCGGCGGGAAAGTTCTCGTCGTCAACAACCTCACCGCTTTCCGAAAGGTCTACGGCACCGGACGTGACCACCTCATCGCCGGGGAATTTGAAGGAGCCCTCAACAACGACGGGGAACTCCTCGAGTTCCGGGATGCCAACGGCACCCTGATCCAGTCCTTCACCTTTTCCTCGGCAGGAGTGTGGCCGGCCCAGGCTGAAAATGGGCGCTCCCTCATCCTCGTCAACTCGGCCGATCCCGCGAACGGCGCCAGCTGGACTGCCAGCAGAAGTCTTCTTGGATCCCCCGGAACCAGCGAACCCAGCACGGTTCAGGTCCCCGACATCTTCGTCAACGAAGCCCTGACCAATGCCGCCTCCGATTCCATCGAGCTCTTCAATCCTAATCTCACTCCCGTCGACATCGGAGGTTGGTGGTTGACCGATGATCTCGGAGAGCACGGAAAGTTCCGCATTCCCGACAGCTCCATCATCCCTGCCGGTGGATTCCTCGTCTTTAATGAATCCGACTTCAATCCCACCCCAGGAGTCGATCCGAGCTTTGGCCTCAGCTCCGAGGGCGAGGAGGTCTACCTCGTTTCCGCGACCCCCTCCGGTGATCGAACCGATTACGTTCATGGCTTCACCTTCGGAGATGGCGCTGCGGGATTCAGCTTTGGCCGCCACATCGATTCGGTCGGCGATGTTTCCTATCCACCGCTCCAGTCCCCCTCGTTCAGCTCCAGCAACGCACCCCCAAGGGTCGGGCCTCTGGTCATCACCGAAATCATGTATCACCCGCTCGATGGCAGCGTCGAGTTCGTCGAAATCCAGAACATCTCGGGCTCTCCGGTTGCGCTGGCAGGTGTTCAGGTCGAGGGCATCGGGTATTTCTTCGACACCAGCGCGCCCGATCTCGATCCCGGAGAAGTGGTTCTCGTGGTCCAGAACGACCCTGCCACCTTCCGTGCCACCTTCAATCCACCGGCTGCGGTTGGAGTCTTCGGGCCCTATACCGGCCGACTCTCCAACGGTGGCGAAAAGGTCGACCTCAACCTGCCGGAAGCAAATCCGCTCCCCGGAGGACCCGACCTCATGCCCGCAGTCGATATCGCGGACTACAATGACAACACCCCGTGGCCGATTTCGCCGGACGGGACCGGGACCACTCTGGAACGGCTCCTTCCGGCAACTTATGGGGCCGATCCAGCGAGCTGGCAGGCTTCCAGCAGCCCTGGAGGCACTCCGGGGGTCGTCAATTCCTCGCCGCCGACTGACTGGCGCGCTGCCTACTTCACCGTAGCCGAACTCCTCGACCCGACCATCTCGGGGCCGCTCGCCGATGCCGATCTCGATGGCGTCAACAACTTGCTCGAGCACATCTTCGGAACCGATTTGCGTGACCGCTCTTCCTTTCAACTTCCCACCCTCTCGCTGGTTGCGGACGGCGGAGCCATTTACGCCGAATTGACCTACCGCATGCGACAGGGCCTCACCGGATTCAAGGTCAGCATCGAAGCGTCCACCGACCTTGCAGACTGGGCGGATGCCGATACTGAGTTTACGATCCAAAGCAATGTCGACAACGGGGATGGCACCTCGACCATCACCACTCGCGAGGAGACGCCCGATCCCCTCTTAAACAGGCGCCAATTCAGAGTGCGTGTGGATGAAATGGCCCCGTAGCCCGGCTGACAGCTTCTCGCCCCACATCACCATCCCCGGCCACCCACCAATACGGTGATCCGGGCCGGAATCACGGCCACCACGCTCTTCCTGGCAACGGGGCCTTCCGGATCGTGGCGACACCGGGGAAGGAGAGTTTGTCCATCCCGATATGGCTGCCGTTTACTTTTACAGATTAGTTCCCAATGCAGTAAAGATGCTGATCTCCCCGAAGAAACCATTGCCCATCGACGATGACGGGTGAGGCCGAGAGATCCTCGCCGAGAGACATTTGTGCGGTCTCTCGATACTCGGGCCCCGGTTTCACCACGGTGATGACGCCTTTTTCAGAACTCATGATGACATGACCTTGCATCACGACGAGGGAGGCGGAGTGTTCGCGGCCGACTTTTTCTTTCCAGAGAAGTTCTCCTTTTTGAGCTTTCCAACAGGAGCCTGTTCCCTTGTCGGAGACGACGAGGTAATAGCCGTCCGTGACGACGGGGCTCGGGACGTAGGAAGGATCTTTTCGAGTGTGCCAGATGACATGGGTGTCGGTGACGTTGCCACTTCCGGTTGGGTCGATGGCCATCATGTGGCGGGAGGGAAAGCCGCAGGTCATGTAGATGTATTTCCCGTCATAAACCGGAGAAGCCACGTATTGCTCCGTGGGGCCATCAATGATCCAGTGTTGTTTACCGGTGTCGGGATCGTAGGAGGCGACGCATTTGCTGCCGGAAAGAATCAATTGGTTGCGGCCCGCGATGGTGCGGATGATGGGAGTGCAGTAGCTGCGCGTTTTGTTCGGGCGGGGCGTTTTCCAGAGGATTTTTCCCGTCTTGCGATTGAGCGCGACGATGTAGGCCTCCCCATCGTGGTCACCATTCACGATGACCTTGTCTTTCCAAAGAATCGGGCTGGAGCAATAACCATGGACGCTCGTAAAAACGCCGGGGCGAACTGACCAGATTTTCTTTCCGGAATAGTCGTAGGCTGCGACGAACATCTTTTCTTGGTCGAGGAAGGAGACGTAGATGTGATTTCCATCGGTGGAAGGAGTGCTGGAGGCCCGGCTGTTCTTGCGGTGCACTTTCTCAATCGGTGCTTCGAGGACGGTTTTTTTCCAAATGGCTTTCCCGGTTTTTCGATCCAGTTTGAGAAGAAGACGCTCACCTGTCGCCTCGTCGGCGGAGACGAGAAAGATCGAGTCTCCCCAAATGACCGGTGAGGCGTGGCCGATGCCGGGAATCTTCGTTTTCCACTTGAGGTTTTTGTCGAGCGACCATTCGAGTGGGGCTTTTTGATCAGGGCAGATACCGTCACCGGTCGGTCCGCGCCAACCAGGCCAGTTGTCGGCCAGGAGTGCGGAGGTGAGGCAGCTGAGCAGGAGGGAGATTTTCAAATTCATGGAATTACTTTCGGGGAAAATGGAGAAGACGATGATTGGAGGAGTTTCATCAAGATGACAGAACGTGGCGGCAGAATGGGATCTTTCTTTTCGGCAGAGTGGAATTGGGCTGATACGATGACAATTGTGTTGATTCGAATAATATCCGTTTTGCTTCTGATAGTGTCGTGTGCTTGGGCCGACCCCGAGCCATTGAAGCGTTTGGGCAAGGGAGGCGCTCCCGGTTCCCGGGAAGGGTTCAAAGATCGCAAGTTCACTCTGACCGGAGAGGATGTGGTGGTATTTGTGGGGCAGGAAAATCTGGTGCGGGATCAGAAATCAGGAGAGCTGGAAGCGCTGCTGGCCACGGGATTCCGGGAAGAGAAGCCACGCTTCCGATCCATGGCTTGGGAGGCCGATACCGTTTATCAGCAATGGCGGGATTTGCATTTCGGGTCGTGGAAAGAGCAATTAAAGGCCACGGGGGCGACGGTGATGATCGCGCAATTTGGTCAGATGGAGGCCTTGGATGGAGTCGGGAGACTGGCTGAATTCACGAGCGCCTATCACCGGCTGCTTGACCAGTATGCCATGCGAACATCAAAGCTCGTGCTCCTTTCGCCGACGCCTTTTGAAAAACCGGAGGCACCCTTCGCTCCGGATCTCACCACGGCGAATGGGGATGTTGAGGCTTATGTGGAAGCAGTTCGAAAGATCGCAGACCAACGCGGAGCGGTCTTTGTCGATTTGTATACCCCTTTGAAAGACCAGGTGGAGAGGCTGACCAAAGATGGCATTCATTTGCATGAATCGGGCCTGCGCACGGTCGCACGGATTGCGGGGAGAAGTTTGGTTCCGCAGGTGAAACCATCCAATCGGGATGCCTTGCTGGGGGCCATCGTGCGGAAAAACCAGCTGTGGTTTGATTGCTGGCGTCCGGCCAATTGGTCTTTTGCCTACGGGGATCGGGTGAATCAAAAGTATGGCAAAGGCGCCGGTGGATTGCCCTCCTTGCAGGGGGCCTTTGAAGATCAGTTGAAGTATGTCGGATTGGCCGACGAACGGATTCATCGACTGGCTTTGGGTCAGATTGCAGGTCCGCTGAGTCTGCCAAAAATCACTCCTGCTCATTCCGAGGGAGAGGCGCTGAGTCCGGAAGAACAGTTGAAGACGTTTACGATCGCCGATGGGTATGAGGTGAACTTATTCGCTTCGGAAGCCGATGGCGTGGTGAACCCCACTCAATTTTCCTGGGATGAAAAGGGGCGCCTGTATGTTGCCTGTTCGCCGGGATACCCGCAGTCGCTTGCGAGCTCGAAGCCGCAGGATTACATCTTAATTTGTGAGGATACCGACAAGGATGGGCGAGCTGATCGATCGTGGAAGTTTGCGGAAGGATTAACCATGGTGCAGGGCGTTGAGCCTGGCGATGGCGGGGTTTATGTCTGTGACTTTGACCGGCTTCTTCACTTTCGTGATACGGACGGCGATGAAAAGGCGGATGAAAAGCGGGTCATCTTATCGGGCTTCGGAGTGGGAGACACCCACCAGTTGATCAATAGCATTTGTCATGGCCCGGACGGGAGTCTGTGGTTTTCCCAAGGATTGCATGCCATGTCGCGGGTCGAGACGCCGTGGGGCATTGCCCGATTGGATCGGGCCGCGATTTGGCGACTGCGGCCGAAATCGATGAGGTTGGAAGGCTTCTTTGGCGGAGGAATGGCCGGGGCGAATTGCTGGGGCGTGGCCTTTGATGACTACGGGCAGGTCTTTCATAAGTCCGGTGACCGTCCGCAAGGGTATTGGTCGGTGCCGGGGTTGGTGCGTGGAGCGAGTCCCGGTGGAAGTGGTTCCGAGACAGAGGCCAGTATTTCTTATCGAAATTCGCCGGAGCAGTATCATTCGGTGGGGTCTTTGTTCAATACCTCTCCGAAGACGACCTCCCTCGACATCATTGGGACGAAAGCTCTTCCGGAGGAGATTCAGGGCTGTGCCTTGATTGGGGGATACTTTGGTTCGGTGGTGGAACTGCATCACTTTGAAGATGCCGGCTCGGGATTTCAGACAAGGCAATTGCCGAAGCTCCTAAAGTCATCGAACAACGCCTTTCGTCCGGTTGATGTCAGCGTGGGTCCGGATGGGGCGATGTATCTCACGGATTGGTATAATCCCATCATTGGTCACTACCAGGCGAGCTACGCCGACCCGAAGCGGGACAAATCACACGGGCGAATTTGGCGAATCACTTCCAAAAACCATGCTCCGGTGGTGCAGCCGAATTTATCAAAAATGTCCGTAGCCGAACTACTCTCGCGCTTGGCTTCGGAAGAACGATGGACCCGGTATCAGGCCAAGCGTTTGCTTTTTGATCTTCCCCGACCGGAAGTTTTAAAAGCGGCGGATGTTCTGATTTCAAAGGTGACGAATGGGCGTCATCTCCTTGAGATCTGTGGCGTGTATGAAGCTCACGAAGCACCCCGGAAGGAGTTGCTGGAACGCTTGCTGGGATCGCAGGACTTTCGCGTCCGTGCATACGGCGCGCGAGTTGCCGGGATGTGGTCGGATCGCTTGCCGGAGTCCCGGGAACATTTACAGAAGAGCGTGCGGGATCCCCACCCGCGGGTGCGGGTCGAATCGGTGGTGGCGGCCAGTTATCTGCCTGAACCTGATGCCGTCTCGGTGGCAGTGGCAGTTCTGGATCAACCGCTTGATGGCTTTCTAAACTATGCCCTTCGACTCAGCGCCCGTTCCATGGAGGACAGATGGTCACCTTTGCTTGAGCGAAATGAATTAAAGACCGGGAGTGCGGCCCAGCGGGATTATTTGATCAAATTGCGTGGAGAGCAACCAAAGGCGCCCTCTCCCGGGGAACGGGTCTATACCATGGCTTGTCTCAGTTGTCATCAGCCCGAAGGGAAAGGTCTGCCGGGAGTTTATCCTCCATTGGCGGGGAGTGAGCGGGTGTCGGGGGATGATCAATCAGCGCTCATCAAGATTGTTCTCCACGGTCTGAAAGGACCAGTTAAGGTGGCGGGGCAGGAATATGGAACGACCGCGCAATCGCTTCCGATGCCCCCGATGGGTGGGCTGAGTGATCAACAAATCGCGGATGTTCTGGCTTATCTGAGGAGCTCATTTGGTCATCAGGCCGATCCCGTCAGTCCGGCTGAAGTGAAGGCCGTGAGAGCTGCCACTTCGGCGCGCAAAACCCCTTGGACGGCTCGGGAATTACAAGCACGATAGCTTATTCATAAAACTCCCCGTGGTGATCCCGATCCCCAGTGCGACAGCCCGGGGTCATCTCGATTCCCTAATTCTCAAGAAAGTCTTGCCTCAGCAGCCTGCCAAGGGCATTTCAAAGGGGTTATGCCATCCCAACTTGATAGCCTGAAAGACTTTACAACCGTCGTTGCCGATACCGGCGACTTTGCCTCCATGGAGGAATACAAGCCACAGGACGCGACCACCAACCCATCGCTCATCCTTCAGGCCGCCAGCAAGCCCGAATACAAGTCCATCGTCGAAAAGGCGGTTGCCGAGAACAAGGACTCAGGACTCACGGATGCTGCTCTCACCGAAGCCATCATGGACCGCGTCCTGATTCTCTTCGGCATCGAGATCCTCAAGATTGTTCCCGGTCGTGTTTCCACTGAAGTTGACGCCCGTCTCTCTTTCGACAAGGACGCCACCATCGCCAAGGCCAAGCAACTCATCGCCGCATACGAGTCCGAAGGCATTTCCCGCGACCGTATTCTCATCAAAATCGCTTCCACCTGGGAAGGCATCAAAGCAGCCGAAGAACTCGAGAAAGAGGGCATTCACTGCAACCTGACTCTTCTCTTCGCTTTTGCCCAGGCCGTCGCTTGTGCCGAAGCTGGAGTTCAGCTCATCTCTCCTTTCGTGGGACGCATCTACGATTGGTTCAAGAAAGAGACCGGCGAAGAATACTCCGGCGACAACGATCCCGGCGTCCTTTCCGTGGCCAAGATCTACAACTACTATAAGAAGCACGGCTACAAGACCGAGGTCATGGGCGCTTCTTTCCGTAACGTCGGCCAAATCACATCCCTGGCTGGCTGCGACCTTCTCACGATCTCTCCGGGACTTCTGGAGCAGCTTCAGAATGCCGACGGCCCCCTTGAGCAAAAGCTCAATGCCGATGCTCCCGACAGCGATCTCGAAAAAATCTCCCTCGACGAAAAAGCCTTCCGCTTTGAGTACAACGAAGATGCCATGGCCACTGAGAAAACCGCGCAGGGGATCCGCGCATTCTCCGCTGACATCGTGAAGCTCGAGAAGCTCATTGAGTCCATGGTCTAAGACTCCCGTCTCCTTTTCAAAAAGCCCGCATCGCCTGATGCGGGCTTTTTTTGTAGACCCGACCCCATGAAGGTCATCATCCCAATTCTCACCCTGGTCATCGGAGGACTGGGCGGGTATTTTCTACGACCGCCGGTTGCAGCGCATAAAACGTCTCATGAAGAAGTGACCCTGCGAGGATTAAGCGCTGTGACCGGGAATGAATTCAAGTTCTCCGACGTGATCGAGAAAACCTGCGAGGTTCAAGTCCTGCCGCCCGTTGAGGAACACACCGCGCTTCTTAAATTTCTTCCCCAAGCCAGTTCGAGGGTCGCCATGGAGTTGAGCCAGCCAAATTCCCCGGCCCGCGAGAAAAGACGGATCAACGAGGTTTCAGCTCTCTTCGAAAATGCCCTTCGAATCGAAATTGATGCCCATCCAAATTTTTCCTGTGACTTCCCCAAAACCAAGGAGGGCGAAATCCAACGCTCGGGATATCCCGACCTGCGGGTCGAGCACCTCCCGACCGGCACAGTCGCCTATCTCGACCCCAAGCTTTTTGAGGAGAAATCCATCAAGTCCGGTTTCCGCACCTTTTACTACGAACCCTCCGAAGACACGACCAAGGTGACCGAGGATGCCCTGCATCTCCTCATCGGCTTTCCCCATGATGGCAAGACCCGTGAGTGGACCTTTGGAAACCCCCATCTCGTTGACCTCTCGGGTTTAACGGTGACCTTAAAGACAGAATTCTCGGCATCGAACAAGAATCTCTATCGAGAGTAGCCCGGTCGCCACGGAAGCGTCAGACCAAGCCAGGATACCGGGTTGTCCTGTTCGGACGAGCGAGAGTCAGCATAAAAAGGCCATCGGCATCTTTGTGAAACTAAAGACCCTTTGATCCAAACTCATCACGGGGCCTTCAACTGTCCCTCACCCCTGACCCGATACTGATAAGAAGTCAGTTCGCGCAGGCCCATCGGCCCGCGGGCGTGGAGCTTGTCGGTGGAGATCCCGATCTCGGCACCGAATCCGAATTCCTCACCGTCGCTGAATCGGGTTGAGACATTATGGAAGACGCAGGCGGAGTCGATTTGGCTGAGGAAGGTTTCGGCGGCTTCCGAATTCGAGGTCACGATCACCTCGGTGTGCTGCGAGCTATATTCATTGATGTGATCAATCGCTGCCTGCATCGAAGGAACCACTTTGATTGCGAGAATGTAGTCGAGATACTCCGTGCTCCAATCCTCTTCAGTGGCAGCCTTGGCATCAATGAGCGCACAGGTCTCTTCGTCTCCACGCAGTTCAACGTTTTTGCTGGCGAGAGCTCGCGCCACCTTGGGAAGAAACTCCCCGGCAATCGCTTCATCCACCAAGAGGGTTTCCAAAGCATTACAGACGCTGGGCTTTTGCGTCTTGGAATCGACAACGATCCCGACCGCCATTTCAAGATCGGCTTCGGGGTGAATGTAGGCATGACAGATCCCATCGTAATGTTTGATGACGGGCATGCGGGCGAGCGAGACGACGGTCTCGATCAAGCCCTTCCCTCCGCGCGGAATGATGAGATCGAGATACTTGTCCATCCCGGCCATCACTGCGACGCTCTCACGATCAGTGAAAGGAATCAGCTGAATGGCACCTTCGGGAAGCCCCGCCTTCTCTCCCCCGGCTTGCAGCGCTCCGGCAAGCGCCCGGTTGGAATGAATGGCCTCGGAACCGCCCCGGAGAATGGTGGCATTGCCGGACTTCAAACAGAGGACGGCGGCATCGCTGGTGACGTTGGGGCGACTTTCATAAATGATTCCAATCACTCCGATGGGAACCCGGAGCTGTTGGATTCGAATGCCATTGGGGCGCTCCCATTCGCCTAGAATTTCGCCCACGGGATCAGGCAGGGTCGCAACCTTTTCAACACCTGCGGCCACTGCTTCGAGTCGATCGGCATCGAGACGCAGGCGATCCAACATCGCAGAAGTAAGCCCTCTTGCCTCACCTGCGGCGATATCTTTGGCATTCGCTTCGAGAATCTGCGGAGCAGCACTCCGAATCCCTCCCGCAATCGCACGGAGGATTTCGTTCTTCTTCTCCTCGGAAAGCACCGCAAGCGCAAGTGCTGCCGCCCGGGCCTTTTTGCCCATGTCATAGACCTGATCTTTGATTTCCTCGCTGGTCATCTGGGCGAAAACTAACGCTCTTCGGCGAAGAAGGCAGTGTTAAAAAATCACCCTTGCAGGACTTTTTCGCCTTCGCTTTTGGCGACAACGAGTGCGGCACAGCTGTCACCAAAGACATTGACCGCGGTCCGGCTCATATCGAGAAGTCGATCCACCGCGAGCAGGGCAATGACGGCGGTCTCGGCTCCCGGGATATTGGAACTGGTCAGAATAATCATAATGGCAACAAGCGAAGCCGAAGGAATCCCCGCCACTCCGACACTGGTGAGCAGAGCGCTGATCACGACCATAAATTGGGCTGCCAAGGGCAGATCAAATCCCATCACTTGCGCCACGAAGATGACCGCAACGCATTCGTAGAGTGCCGTACCATCCATATTGACAGTGGCACCAAGAGGTAAGGTGAAACTCGCCGTGGACTTGGAGACCCCGGCATTGTCCTGGATGCAGCGCATCGTCACTGGAAGAGTTGCGGAAGAGGATGCCGTCGAAAATGCCGTCAGAAGAGCGGTGCGCATTGCCCGGAAGTGGTCGAGCGGATTAACGCCTGCAAGAACCTTAATAATGATCGGCATGATAACAAAGAGATGGATCCCGAGGGCGAGTAAAACCGTGAAGAAATACTTCCCGAGTGCCAAATAAAGAACCCCACCTGTTTTATAGACCACCGGAACGATGAGGGCATAGACCCCGATGGGAGCAAGGGCCATGATCGCCTGGGTCAAAACGATCATGACATCATTGAGAGAGGTGAAAAGATTGCGGAGGGGTGACACCTGATCACGGGAAAGCCGGGTCATTGCGATCGCAAAAAGAATGCTGAAGAAAATCAGCCCGAGCATTTGCCCGTTCACGGCCGCGGCTGAAAGGACATTGACCGGGACCATTCTGAGAAAAAATCCGGAAAGCTGGGCAAAAAAGCCCGCCTGTTCCACTCCATCACCCTGGGCATCAGCCACTTTCTTTTTCTCCTCTTCGGTCGCTTCATGATCTTCGAAAGCCGCGCGAATCTCTTCATTGGGAACTCCGTTTGAAAGACCGGGTTGAATGACATTCACCAGGACCAATCCCAGGCAGATTGCCAGCAGACTGGTCAAGGCGTAAAAGCCTGTTGTTTTGCCAAGCAACCGACCAAAACCTTTGACCCCATGGAGATTCGTAATTCCGGCGATGACCGATGAAACCACCAACGGGACAATGATCATTTTGAGCAGATTCATAAAAAGCTTCCCGACCACTTCACAGCTCATGATCACGCCATTGATAAAATCGGTCGCCAATCCCGGCTCTTTTCCCATGCTTCGAAAAAGAATTCCCATCAGGGTGGCCAGAGCCAGAGACAGGAGAATTTGCCAATGCGGTTTAATCTTCACCGCGACAAGCTATGACTTCCGGCCGGCAACACCAAGAAGGAAGCGCACTTGTTGGCGGTGGCCATCCAAGCGGGCGGCGAACTGCATGGCATCCGTCAGGGCAACTTTACGGGCAAGAGTGGTGGCAATCGAATCGAGCGCCCGCTCACGGGTTGTCTCACGCTCAATCTGCTGGGCACTTTGCTCGGCAAGAGCCGGTTCGCTGACTTTGGCGAAGCTCAAGGCAACACGTTGATAGGTCCCATCTCGAAGACTGCTGTTGGAAATAGCCGCAGCAGTCGACATGGCCGAGTCCGAATCCCCGGTCTCGGCAAAGACCTCCGCAACCAATCCCTGGGCCCGGGCCTTTTCGCGGGGACTTTCAACGCGGGACAATTCACGGGTGGCATCCTGCACCAAAATTCGCGCCGATCGATCCTGACCGTATCGGGCTTGGGTGAGGGCCACATTCGCAAATGCCATCGCCCTCTCCGAAGGATCATCAATGAACTGAATCGTGGCCACCGCACCGTCGTTCTGACCATAAACCGCGGCCCTTTGCGCGATCTTTCCGTAGGTCGTCTCCCGCATTTCAAAGTCACCAATCAGATTGGCAATATTTCGACCTGACAGGGCGCCATTGATGCGAACCTCAGCCACTGCGATTGCCTGGAGCGCACGAAATCTGGCCGCTTCCTGATGAATTGATTGGGCGCGGGCCAATGCGCCATCCAGATCACCTTGACGAATTTGAAGGAACACCAGTGACTCATACGCCTTCGCGCGGGCGGCTTCGGTTTCAATTCGGTTGATGGACGACTCCGCCACGTCAACTCCCAGTCGTGCCGCTTCCTTCATGATCAATTCGCGAAGCGTTTCATCACGAAATGTCGGATCATGGATGAGTCCGGCAAGAGCCTCGATGGAGACCGCTCCTCCTCGTTCCTGAATCGTGGCAATGCGGGCCACCGTAGCATCCCGGGTCCTGGAATTTTTAATCCGATTCAGAAGAGTCAAGGCTCCGTCCGAGTCCCCCACACCAGCCCGGATTCCTGCGACCGTGCCATAAGCCCGGTCGCGTTCAGCCGGGTCGGTGATGGCTTGAAGGGTTTGCAGGGCGGACTCCAAACCCTCGTAGCGAGCTTCATACTCTGCGATGCTTCGCAGAGCCACCCCTCTTGCTTTGTCATCACCGAGGGTCATGGCCAGTTGAAGGGCAACGTCAAATTTTCTACCGCGTGCGTAGGCTTTCACCAATTCAGCCCGGGCACGCGATTTTTCACTCGCTTCCGGAATGCGGCCAATCAGTTCGATGGCAATGTCGTAATACCCGGCAGAGACCGCATTTTTCACGACTTCCCGAAGCGCGCGCGAGGCCTCTTTAATATCATCCGGATCGGAAGCGAGTCGACTCGCCCGCATAAACCAGTAGCGTGCTGATTCCCCATCCCCGGCACGTTTGAAGGCCAATGCCACCAGAGACAAATCCGCCCATGGAGTTTCGGAATGAAGAGCTCTTTCTGCTGCTTCCATCAGCAAACGACTTCGGATGCCACTAATCTTGTTCTGCTGATCAGCTGATTTGGCGGCTGCAATGACAGACTCATCATCCGGGTCAAAACCGGCATCAGGCCTCGATTCGCCCTTTGAAGCCACCTTGTCATTGGGACTCACACGAGGGTTGGCTGTTTCCGACGAAACCCGAAGGGCCGGAGTTTCGCAAAGTTCGTCTTTCGAAAGAAAATCGCCGGACTTGGAGTCAGCAAGGATTCTGGAACTCAGTGAACGAAACCCGGAATCCTTTTGACGATCTCTTTCTAGGAGCATCGGCTTCCAGAAGAAGGCCAGCGCGATCACCAACGCCACGGCAATTGCCGGAAAGAGGAGTTTGAAAAAAGGACACTGCCGGTGGGGGTGAACCATGCCCTTGCGATTACGACCATCCATCCGGGCAACTTTCAAAAGGTCGATATTTCAGATTGCCGTGTTTGCTTCTTCTGTTGATCACGCTAGTCTTCCCCCTTGCAGATGTTCCCTGTCATTCACCGTTTTCTACCAGCGATTCTGCTGACCTTACTCGGTCTGGGGTTGGCGACTCTTCTGGCCCCCCGGGAGATTGTCGAAGTAAGGGATCATTTGACCGGATTTCCTGACTCGGACGCGACAGCGCATTTATTAAGACCCAAAATCCTTGCTGTTCTTTGCCTCGTTCCCGCACTCGCCGCCTTCTATTACGGGATGGTCGGAGCAATTGATCGCTATCTCATCAGAAATTTCATGGGAGCCTTTCTTCTCTGCTTTTCTTCGCTCTATGCAATTTGGCTGATTTCAGATCTCACCAACAATATGGGGAACTTTCGAGAAAGTGCCGACACCTTCGCCTTCATGGGGAAATATTATCTTGCCACTTTTCCCAAGGTCTTTGTTGAATTTGCTCCCTTCGGACTTCTTTTGGCCATGCTCTACTCGCTGGGTAAACTTTCGCGCGGCCAGGAAATTGTCTCAATCATTCAGACCGGACGTGGAGTTGCCCGGCTGATTTCCCCCCTGATCATAATGGGCTTTATGGTCAGCTTGGTCTGCCTCGGATTCAACTATCGCTGGGCTCCTGCGGCGTCAGGATATCAGGAGGCTCTTCTTGAACAAGCCGAGATGGGGGCACTCAGCAAAGCCCGCAATGTCGTTTACTCGGAGAGCGATGAACGTCGACTTTGGTTGGTGGGAATTTTCCCATACGAGTATCATCGTGGAGAAGCACTCAAGAACGTCATCATTCGCTCTTTCACTCCTGAAGGAAAACCCGAGAGTCGCCTGGAAGCGAAATCAGCGGAATGGGATCGGGAAACCAACAACTGGACCTTCACAGGGGTGAGCAAGTGGGACATGACCCATCGTCTTGATATGCCCGACGGATCAATAGGCCCGATCTCCCCAAAACTGGAAAAGAACATTCAGGACCCCCTGATTAAGACCCGGTGGCCGGAGACTCCATGGAAGCTCATCAAGCCCGGCCTCCGGGCCGAGCAGTTGGGCATCCCCGGACTTTACAGCTGGCTCGTACAAAACCGCACCTCCGAGTGGGGAAACAAAAGGCGCTTTCTGACCCAGTGGCACTATCGCTGGGCTCAGCCCGCGATCTGTCTGGCCATTGTTCTCTTGGCCGCCCCATTGGGAATCGTTTTTAGTCGAAGAGGAACTGGAGGAGGAATTGCGCTTGCCGTCTTCATGTGCGCGGGAATTATGTTCTCATCGACCGTCTTTCTGGCCTTGGGAGAGTCGGGTTACATTCCCCCTGTTTGGGCGGCATGGGGAACCAACATCCTTGCCACCACTGTCGCTCTCCTGCTGATTCAGCGACGTCTGGTTGGTCGCCCCATTTACCAAACCCTTCGTAAACTTCTACCCGCCTAATTCGCATCCATGAAAGAACCCTGGAGTATCAAATCGCGGTCCCGCGAATGTGCCGCCACCGGAAAACAATTCGAAGCCGGCCAAAAAATCCGTGCTGCCATTTTTCCCGACCCCGATTCGTCCGGTTACCTGCGCAAGGATTTCTGCCAGGATGCCTGGGTCCATCGTGAAGATGACGCCCTCCCTTTTTCCACGTGGGTGACCACTTACGAGCCACCGGTTGTCGAGGCAAAGGCCGAGGATGTCGTAGACCAGGATCCGGAGACCCTGCTGCACAAGATGGTCGAAGACGATGAAGAGCATACCGAAAACGCCCGCTACATTCTGGCAGTCATGCTTGAGCGAAAAAAGCTCCTTCGTGAAACCGATACCCAGGAAGTACCGTCGGGAATCCTTCGTGTTTACGAACAACGGAAAACGGGAGCTGTTTACATCATCAAGGACCCGCAGATTCCCCTCTCGGATGTCGATCGGGTGCAAGAGGAGGTCAAACAACTTTTGGATCCAGAGCCCGCCACTCGGGAAAATGATCCGACTCCTCCTGATGACACTGAAGACTCTAAAAAAGAGATCGATGACTCAGCCGGGGATCAAGGGGGCGATGCTTCCGAAGAATCAACAAACGAGGAGGAATAGATGCTTCCGTGGTTTCAAGATCAGTTTCCGGTCTACCTCGCCCCGATGGCGGGAGTCACTGATGTGACCTTTCGAACCCTCTGCAAGGAGCTGGGCGCAGATGTCATGGTGACCGAGTTTGTCTCCGCGGAAGGAATCATGCAGGCGGATCACCGCACGCGGAAATACACCACGTTCACCGACGAGCAGCGACCGGTCGGGGTTCAGCTTTTTGGCGCCGATGGGGCACGTATGGGCGAAGCCGCAAAAAAAATCATCGATTGGAAACAACCAGATTTCATCGACCTCAACTTTGGCTGCCCGGTGAACAAAGTGGTTTCAAAAAATGGTGGGTCGTCACTCCTAAAAGACTGCCCTCTTCTCGCTGAGACCGCGTCCAAGATTGTCAAGGCCGTAGGAGATCAGGTGCCGGTGACAGGAAAGATTCGCATCGGTTGGGACCAGCAAACGATCAACGCTCCGAAAATTTGCCATCTTCTCGAAGACTGTGGAATCCAGGCTGTTGCGATTCATGGCCGAACCCGATCGCAGGGATACCGGGGTGAAGCTGACTGGGAGGTGATCGATGAATGTGCCCAATCCATCAAAATCCCCGTGATTGGCAACGGTGACATTGATTCGGCGGAAATCTTAAAACACCGCAAGGAATCCACCGCGGTCTCCGGTGTCATGATCGGGCGGGCCGCCATGCAAAACCCCTGGATCTTCTCTGAAACAAAAACGTATCTCGAAACCGGCAAACTTCCTCCCCGCCCGACGATCACAGAGAGATGGAGTTTTGTCATTCGCCATTGTCGACTTGCAGTGGAATCAGATCGATATGGGGAAGAAAAACACACCCTGATGGCGATGAGATCAAGGCTCATGACCTATTGCAAAGGCTTTCCCGGGGCCAAACCGCTTCGACAACAGCTCTCTCAAGTGACCTCGATTGCAGATGTCGAAGAGATTGCCGGGCGCAGCCAGACTTTACGGGAAGAAAATTCGGAATCCTCCCCTGCGAATTAGTTTGGTAATTTTTAAAATAAAGTTTATTGAACGAAATTGAATTTAGAATTATCTTCCCTCACATCATGAATGTGCGTCCTTTTGCCTTCTACCTGTTTGCGACAGCCTCTCCTCTTGTGGGGGACTCGGTCAATGAACGTATAGATCGACTCGAAGCTGAAGTTTCTGAAATTCAGATGTTACTAAGACAACTGAGTAAAAAAACTCTTTCCCCACAAGAGCTCCCCTCCTCCGCCCCTTCCAATAGACACCGTTACCAGGTTCGCCCGGGCGACTCCTATTGGTCGATCGCGAGGAGGCATAAAATTTCAGTCTCTTCACTTGAACAAGCCAATCCCGGACTCAACCCTCGTAAGATCCCCATCGGGAAGTCTCTTAATATCCCCGGCCAAGGGTCCCGGAGTTCACCCATTTCTTCCAAAGCGGCACTGACCGAAACCGGACGATACACCGTCAAAAAAGGTGATATTCTGGGTCGTATCTCCGAAGCTCACGGAATCCGTCTCCATCAATTGATGGCTGCCAATCCTGGCCTCGATCCCAAACGACTGGGCATCGGGAAAGTTCTCAACATTCCTGGAAAGCTTCGAACTCAGACGATGAAACCCGAGGAAATCGTAAAAACACCGATTCGGAAAGACCCACCAAAAGCTCCGATTGAGGAAAAGACAAATCCGTATCTCACGACCAGTGAGCCAGAGATCCGTCGCGTGGCCCGGAATCTCCCACCTCTGTCTGTGACCGAGCCGGAGCTCATCATCGTCGCCAAAAACAGCCGTCTTTCGGAAATCGCCGAACGATACCAGACGACTGTCGCCAAGCTCAACCAGCTCAATAATGTCGACCTCAGCCCGGAGCAAATGATCAGGACCGGCTCCCAACTTTACGTGCCGGGACATTAGTAGCCTTGCATAACTGCAATGACTTCCCTACGTTCCAACCAATGGAAAGTTATGAAGTTTTCAAAGAGGCCTTCAAAAACAGCAGTCCGAAGGCCGTCGCGAGTGAATTAGGAGTTTCCCTGTCACTCGTTTACAAGTGGGCGCAGGAGCAATCTGAAAGTGGCAGTGGTTCCCGAAACCCTTTGGATCGAATTCTTGAAATCATCCGGCTCACCGAGGAAGAGCGGATTGTTGAGTGGCTCTGTGAAAAATGTAACGGTTACTTTGTCCGAAATCCTCCCAGCACCTGCGAGAAGGGCTTTGAAGTGCTTCCTGCGACCAACGAAATCGTTTCACAATTTTCGGGACTACTCTCAAGGATCTCACAAGCGGCTCTCGATAGCTCAATCACGGAAGACGAGGCTGAAGACATTCGCGGACAATGGGATCGGCTAAAATGCTACGGCGAAGGGTTTGTTCGTTGCTGCGAAGAAGGCGACTTTGAAAAAATGGAGGAAAAAAAGGAAGAGAAGCCCTCTCCCCGCAGAACTCTTTACTAACCGGAATCAATTATTCAGCGATCCAGGTTGCCGGGTTTGTCGGCTCCGGCTATAATTTTTGCCGATGCCAAAACCAGTTCGAACACGTTTCGCGCCATCGCCCACCGGATATCTTCACGTCGGCGGGGCTCGTACCGCACTCTTCAATTGGCTCTTTGCCAAACACCACCGAGGGACATTTGTCCTTCGCGTTGAAGACACCGACTCCACCCGGAATACCGAAGAGGCGCGCGCCGCCATCTTCGAAGGGCTCGAATGGTTGGGCTTGGACTGGGAAGGCCCCGGCAATGAGGGAACATGCGGTCCCTATTATCAATCCCAACGAAGCGCCATCTATCAGGAGTGGTTTGAGAAGCTCGTCGCAGCAGACCGGGTCTATGAAGACGACGGAGCATGGCGATTCCGCTTTGAGCGCAAGCCAGTCGAAATGCACGATCTTGTCTGTGGCGACGTGGTCATCGACTACACCGACGAATCCAACACCCCCGACATGGTCGTGCGCCGGTCGGATGGTTCATTTGTCTTCCACTTCGTAAACGTCGTCGATGATCTCACCATGGGAATCACGCATGTGATTCGCGGTGAAGATCATCTTATGAACACCCCAAAGCATCTTCAGTTGATCGAAGCCTTCGGTGCGACACCACCAGCCTATGCCCACCTTCCCCTGATCCTGAACGGTGATGGGTCTAAAATGTCAAAGCGGGACGAAGGTGCTGCTCTCGGCGATTACCCCCGGCAAGGATTTCTTCCCTCGGCAGTTGTCAATTTCCTGACCCTCCTCGGCTGGTCACCCAAGGATGAATCGGAAATTTTTTCGGCAAACGACCTCATCGCTAAATTCTCACTTGAGTCCGTCAACAGGGCTCCGGCCCGCTTTGATCCTGAGAAATGCCGATGGGTCAATCAGCAGCACCTTATGAAGCTCACTCCGGAGGAACTGGTCGCCGCAAGCGACTCGACCGCCACAAGAGAAATGCTCCTCTCGGTCCAAGAGAAAATTTCCCTCCTGACCGATATTCCCGGGGCCGTGGCCTTCTATCTCGATCCTGATTTTCCAATCGACACCACCGTCCTTGATAAAGTTAAAAAAAACGAATCCACCGCTTCCCTTCTAAAAAGCCTCGCAGGGAGCTTTTCCGAACTGACTGATTGGTCGCTCGCAAAAGGGGCCATCGGTGATACCGCCAAGGCCAATGCCGCGAAGCCAGGACAGCTGATGTTCCCGCTCAGAATCGCGCTCTCCGGAAAGTCAGGAGGCCCCGACCTCGGTGCCATACTGGAGATCCTCGGGAAAGAAGAGTGCCTCCGCCGCCTCAATCGTTTCACCGCTCTTCTGGCATGAAATACTTCACCCTCGATCAACTCGATTCCATCAACGTCAACCGTGAGCACCCGGCTCGATATGCCGTCATCGGTAAACCGGTTGCCCACTCACTCTCCCCGCAACTTCATCAACCTGCACTCGATGCTCTTGCCCTGAACGCGAGATACATCCGTGTGGAGGTAGAACCCGGACAAGTCTCCACCGCATTCGATAAAATGTATGCCGCGGGAATCCGGGGCATCAATGTCACCGTCCCTCATAAACTGGAAGCCCTCGAGTCATGCCAAACCGTCGATCCTGTTGCGAAGTCAATGGGAGCAGTCAACACCATCGTCTTCGATTCGAATGGCCTCCGAACCGGGTTCAATACCGATGGCCCCGGATTTACGCGGGCGATTCGAGAAGACTTCGGAGTGGATCCGGGAGATCTGAAAGTCATCATCATCGGGGCAGGAGGAGGGGCGGGACGGGCAATCGCAACCCAGTGCATCGTCGAGAACTGCTCCCAACTGATTCTTGCCAATCGAACGATTGAAAAACTGGCTCCCATCAAAGAAGAGCTCATATCCATGGCCCATCGCGACGTTCTCGAAGGTCCACGGGATCGAATCGAAATACTCGCCCTGGACGACCCCGCCCTTGAAGAGGCCATCGCTGCCAGCGAGCTCATCGTCAATACCACCTCGGTGGGTCTAAAACCGATTGATCCTTCTCCATTTCCCAGCCGTTGGGTGGAGCCACATCATCTGGTTTACGACACGATCTACAACCCCTCAAAAACCCGGCTTCTTCGGGATTCCGAAATGCAGGGAGCGAGAATCGCAAACGGCCTCTCGCTTCTCCTTCACCAAGGGGCGCTCTCGTTTGAATATTGGCTCAATTGCGACGCTCCATTGGAAGCGATGCGTCAGGGCGTCAAAAATGCGCTTAAGGGGTGACCCAACCACTGTGGAGAAATTCCACAATTTCAAAAATCCCGTCCTTCCCGACTCCAGGGATATGACGCACCCGGACCGTCGCTTTTTGATTCTTCAGCGGAGGCTCGTTCGAGACGAAGCTTCCGTAGTTCAACATGAGCTTGAAGTCCCGGTCAGTTGCCTTGCCCCGGTCACTATCCAAGGGGACATACGCAAGAAAATACTCATCGCTCAAATTCCCGGCTAAAACGTATCCCGAGTATTCGATCGTTCCGAAGCTCTGATCAAAAGAGGGCTTTTTTTCAACGCGGCATCGAAGAAAAATCGGCTTCCTCGGTTTCTTTTCTGCGATCTCCGGAACTCCCATTTCGGACCAACCTGTCGTTGCATCCCAATCCAACAAAAGCTTCTCGTTCTCGTTTACAAAGAAAGCCTCGAAGGAATCCCCACCTTCCCTCGTTCCGGAAACACTTAAATACCCCCGTTCTTTTGCCCCGGAAAGTTCAGAGGAATAAACCACCTTCGGACGACTTGAGAAATTGGACGACGGATTGGTCAGGAGTTTTTCGCCCCAATCTTTTAGATTGATCGGACTCATCGCTCTAAACGGGGAGTCACGAACTACTTTTTCAATTTCATCTACCTTCTCAGCCTGATTCACGACGTCGATGATCTTCACGGCTCCGTCCAGGACTTCCATTGAATTTTCGTTGAACCACCCCAGAGGGCCCTCACCCGGCTCATAACCATCCAAAGTTCCAATCGTCCCCTTAATGTCAACTGGAGAAGGCTCCTTTGTAACGCGCTCGTCCTTCCCCCACGTCACAATCCCTATCACAATCGCAACAACCGAAGTAATCAGTCCTACAAGCACAATCCACAGCCATGATGAAGAACGCCTTTTGGTCCCCCAAACATCATCGAGAGGACGGTCATCTTCCTTCTTCTTCTTGAGCCTGCGAACCTGCTCGGCAACATCAACGGGACCATAGTCCTCGTCTTCATCCTGCATTCCGATCAAGAGATCCTTGGCCTTGGCAAAGAGTGAATTGGCATTGTCTTCTGAATCCGAAGAACTCCCCGAAGATCCCTTCCGCCTCTTCCTGACCCGCCTCGTCTTGCGAACCATTCCCTCCGGAATCTCATCGCCGGATTCTTTTTGTTCTTTTTCACTCATACGACTTAATCTGAGACCTTGGTGTGGGTGTCTTCGGAAAGTTTGCTCTCTGCTTCATTGGTCGCGTCTTTCAAAGCCTTCCGGTGAAGCTGTTGGAGCGCTCCTCCAAACCAGGCAACACCGATAATATCCTTTAGAACCATGATGCTCTCATCATGTTCATTTTTTTCCCAAGCCAATTCCACCGTGATCCGAAGATAATTGCCCGGATCGAGGACTTTTCCCAAATTAGAACCATAAGGAACTTTCCCCGCCAGATGGTTCGTCCAAAGCTTTAGAAACTCCCGCCCCAAATCACTATCTGTCTTCACTTCGACCTCTGGAGATTCGGTATCCAAATACTCGTTGTCCTTTTCCAAAAATTCGGGTGGACGATAAAAACTCAGGTAAAATTTCTCAGCCTCATCCGCCGTCCGGCGTTTTCGCACCAAAAGTCGAAATTCTCCCGATTCAGAGCCCAGTTCCGCCCGGAATTTGGACCAAGATTCGGTCGAGTAGGGCGCAAAATTTTCCCAATCGATCCTCCAGGCATCTCGATCCCAAATATGAACAGCCCCCAATTTGTTTCCATCTTTGTCCTGCCAGATCGTCTCAATCGCATAGTCCTCTTCCGAAAACGCCAGCACATTTCCGCCCACCAAAGCAATTGGCAAACCAGGTCCAGAAAAATAAACAGGCTTGGGGAAAGGTCGGGCCCGATAATGCCTTCCAAACTGCAGTGACAGATTGGCTGAGTCGGCAATGAATTGTTCCCGACCTTCGTTGGTTGGGTGGGTCATGAACTTGATGAATTCTCCTCTCACCGGATCTTTAAAACGTCTCCAAACCTCAACCTTGCGCGCATCCTCGGTCAGATCGGATTCTTCATCTTTAGTCGTTTTCTCGTCATCTTGTCCCAACTTAAAGAGGGTAAATATAATCGCGATCACACTGAGCCACCCTGCCAGAAACAGGATCAACCCCTTGTTTTTTTCCTTTTTGGGACGCTTCTTTCGGCGGCGGATTCTACGAGAGCCATCCGCCATCATCATTTCATCGTCGCCCTCTGTGCCGCTCATTTCATCGGCGGCCTCTTGAAGCGACTTTGCATTGATTGCGGAAGTCACCACCGCCCCAATAGAGACGACAGGAGGCGCTTTCTTAGCGGTAAGATTGCGCATGACATTACTATTCTTACTCTTCGTGGCCCCTCTTGGAACCACCTTGATCGCCTTGCCCCCCGACTGGGAACCGGCGGCCGCTGTTTCGGGCTTTCCAAATTCATGCTGGCACTCGCCGCAGACAATCCCCTCCTCCAACGATTTTTCGCTACGAACGACCGCCTCACAAGAGGGGCAAATAAAGACTCCGGATTTTCCACTCATGCTTTTACTTGCTCGGACTGTGGGGGATTTAGCCCCCCACCGTCAATCTTGGGAACTCGAAAAAAGTGCTTCCGTTGCTCTTTGCACCAACAAGGCCGCAAGCGTCTCGGTTGCTTCATCAAGATTCTCGACTGCGGCCTTCAATAAGCCGACTTCTTTCTCATCAATCGCCTGTTCAACCCGCTTGCGGGCTTCCTTGATTTCCAGCACCTCCTGATCGTCCAGCAGTTCCCCTGCCTGATCAAGCGCCACCTCAACCGCCGGCAGCAGCTCTCCGGCCTTCATCCGGGCTTCCTCGAACACCCGGGCGTTCATATCTTCGATCGCAAATTCCACACTCTCGCTCACCATTTGCTCCACTTTGGCTTCATGAACATCGACCGCGGCACTTCCGACCTCGATCACCGTATCAAGTCCCGTTGCCACATCACGGGCGAGGACGGACAAGATGCCATCAGCATCAATTCGAAACTCCACGCCAACCCTGGCCTGTCCCCGTCGGGCGGATTCAAACGGCACTTCAAATGAACCCAACTCCCAGTTGTCAGCAGCCAATTCCCGCTCTCCCTGGAGCACCCGGACTTTCATCGAAACCTGACCGTCGACCGCGTTGGTGAACATTTCCCCGGCCTTGCAGGGGATTGTCGTATTCCGGGCAATCAAGACATTCATCAAACCTCCCATCGTCTCGATTCCGAGACTCAATGGGGTCACATCCAAAAGTATCACCTCCCGCACCGTACCCGCGAGAATTCCAGCTTGAATTGACGCTCCCCGTGCAATCGCTTCATCCGGATGTTGACTAAGATCCGGTTCTCTCAAGAAAACCCTCTCCACCCTGTCTTTCACTACCGGGATGCGGCTACTTCCCCCCACCATCACCACTTCTGCCAAATCTGATGCCAAAACATTCGAATCAAGGAGTGCCCGCCGACACGCAGACTCCATTCGATCCAAAAATGTTGCCATCAATCTGTTGAAGTCCTCTCGTGTCATCAAGACCTCTCCAGTGAAAGGGAGTCGAAATTTCGCCTCCTCTTCCTCACTGAGCTGATGCTTCACTCTTCGTCCCTCACTGGTCCATCTCACCAGCTCCATGGGATCCATGGTTCTAAGATCAATCTCCAGTCGATTTGCCGCAAATTCCACAATGGCCCGATCAAAATCATCCCCGCCCAGATTGGTATCACCCGCCGTCGCCAAAACTTCAAAGACTCCCTCCCGCATCTCCAAAACCGAAACATCAAAAGTGCCGCCTCCCAAATCAAAGACCGCCACCCGGGCATTCTCGCTGAGACGATCGAGACCGTAGGACAGTGCCGCCGCCGTGGGTTCGCTTAAAATTCGAACCACCTCCAAACCGGCAAGCTCGCCCGCTTTCTTCGTCGCTGCTCTTTGAGCATCATGAAAATAGGCCGGCACGGTGATGACAGCCTTGGAAACTTCGGTTTCGAGGCGTGACTCGGCGATTCCTTTTAGGTGTCGCAGAATTTCAGCCGAAATTTCCTCGGGGGAACGCGGCCCTGCCATCGTCTCCAATTTTCCATCGGAAGAAAGCCCGCCCGCCACCTCGTCGGCCCTGCGACCCATGAGACTCTTCACACTTGTAACCACTCGATCCACTCCAGCCCTCCGGAGCGCCTCGTGTCCCACTTCCGTCTCACCATTCTTCCCGATCCAAACCGCACTGGGAGTCAACGTCCTCCCTTTGTCGTCTGCCAAAAGAATCGGGAATCCGGAATCCACCACGGCAATCGCCGATTGTGTCGTTCCAAGATCAATGCCCACGATCACCTCGCTCATACAGCTCAGTAAAGATGAACTACCCCGCGAGCAAGGCTTCAAAAATCTTTCCCGTCGCTTCCCTGAGTTGGGCCAACCATTTCCTCAGAAAACTTAAGGCCCGATAAACCTCCCGCATCTCGTCCTGACATGTTTCCCACCCCTCCTCATCAAACCGCCCAAACCGGCCAAGATAGGATTCTTCCAGAGTGGTAATCCCGGTAATCAATTTCTCCAACTCCCCCTTTAAAGCAGGAACCCGGGCATCCAAAACCGCTTTTCCCAAACCACTCATCGCCTGCCCCCTTTCACGCACAAAGCAATCAACCTTCTGCAGGATATCCGCGACCGGAGAAAAAAAATCCATCACCTCCCCGGGCACACTCCCCCTCTCGTCCAATCGATTCCCAAGAAATTCAAGAGCCAGCCCCAGCCGACCAATTGGCGAGGTGATCTGATCGGCAGCCTTCCGAAGTTGCTCAAATTCACCCTCCGCACCGCCAACATCAGGATGAACCCTCTTGAGTTCCTTGCGGGTCACTTCTTCAATCAAACCAGAATCCGGCACCAGGCGCCGGGGAAGTCCAAATCGTTCGAAAGGATCGATCATGCCGCAAAGCTTTCACCGCAAGAACAGGTGACGACGGCATTGGGATTGCTCACCTTGAAGCCCCCCTGCTGCAGGTCGTCCGAGTAATCCAATTCGCTTCCACTCACAAAAAGTGCACTTTTTGGGTCAATCACCACATCCACCCCATTGCTGGTCACCATGATATCCCGGTCCCGCGGACCCTCGACGAGGTCCATCTGGTATTGCAATCCACTGCAACCTCCTCCGACAACCGCAATCCTTAATGCTCCGGACTCTTTTCCCTGCTTTTTCCAAAGCCCCCGCAGATGAACGGAGGCCCCGTTCATCACTTTTACCAGCTTCTCATTCCCTACTGTATATCCACCCTTCACGTCTTGGCGGAAAGCTATCAGAGCCCCCGCGCTCCGCAACTCCCGATCCCGCACTCCCGGGATAATTTTTGGTTTTTTGAAATCCAATCCAGAATTCTACGATTCGCTCCCGTGAAGGGGGCATAGACGAATCTGGATGGCCCTCCCTTAAGCCACTTTCCCGGTTGGTCTTCGATGGAGACCCGCCCTTTTGCCAAAGCCCCCACCGCTTTCTTCCATCACTTAAAGCGCTCCTTTGAAGCTCAAGCGACGATGATGATGGCGCGGGGAGACTTCCCCAGCCGGGTATTTCACAGGATCGAGGAGGATGGTCACGGCGCTGGAGATGAACCGACAATCACCGTCTTCGGCCACAGCCCAGCACAAGCAGCCCGCATCCGAGCAAGATCTGCGATGAAAACTCGGGAATCGTCGAGGAATTGAGCCAATCCTGCTGGCTGCTCACATCGGTAAAAAAAGAGAGATCACCATACCGGCTGTCAAACCGATTGAACCCGGCCGGATGGAGCGGATTCACCCCGAAGCTCGTCACTCCGGCCAACTCCCATCGGGCCCGCTCATCACTGTAGAGAAACAAGGGACCCCCACTATCCCCTCGCGCCGTCGTTCCCTCGGGGAAGATCTCTCCGCTCCCCGGGAAAAAATTCTCCGCCGTTGGGAGTCCGGAAAAACCGGCCTGACTTTCATTTCCAGGAACCGTGAAAACAGTCTCGCTCAGCTTGGGCTCACCACCATCGATGTCGAAATACCGCAGATCCACTGTGGATTGATTCAACGAATTATGCCGGCTCTGTCCGCTGTCAAAATCAGTCACCCAAAATCCGCCATCACGCCCCAACAAGGAGCGGTCCACCACATTCATCCCTGCTTGCAGACCGTCGGCAGACAAATACGCCCCCAAAAGACCGTTCCCGCCATTGCCGAAACCCGCCATCAGTCCGATCAACGGACCACTCCCGCCCCCTTCCCAAATTGGCACGGAAGGAGCCGTCGAAATAGCCTCGCTCAACCGGAGTAACACCAAATCATTCCTCTGGGACAGACCAACCGAGGGAGCTTCAAGCCACCCCGGATGAGGATGGACAGCTGAAACCTGACGGCGCACTCCCCCAACCTCCACCGTCGTATCCTGGGCGGAAGCAGAATAAACCAAATGCCCTGCACTCAGCACCCATTCCGGGTTCAGCAAAACTCCCGATCCCGAAACACCTCCTCCGCTTATCCCGCCCACCTCGATTTGCACCACCAATGCAAAATCGATCCTCCCCGCCAAGTCAGCCCCGGTTCCGGCGGCCAGCCCGTGGCGCAAGGTCACTCCGGACACCTCAAGAATCAGCGGTAGATAAATCAAAAAAAATCGCGGCGTCACGCCCTTCTCCTCGCATCACGGAAGTGTCACTTCAAGAAGCATCTTGACCTCAAAAACTAAATGATGATTCTTGATATTATTTTAGAACTTTCAAGAACGTTCTTGGAGGACCGGAAAGACCCCGCCATAGACCTATGAAAAATCGCGCTCTCGCATGCTTTTACCTCATCAATACCAGCCTTCTTTCGGCCGCTACCGTATCCTGGGATGGTGAAGGTGATGGCACCTCATGGACGGATGCCGCCAACTGGGCAGGCGACGTCGTCCCCGCAGGAGGCGATGATGTCGTGATTGATATTGCCGCCAACCCCGTGATCCAAGTCGCCAATGCCCTCAATCTACGAAGCCTCAATTCCGAGGAAGAGATTCTCTTCGCCAGTACTCTTTCCCTCACCGGCGGCACTTCAGTCATCAAAGCGACCACCTTTAGTGATCAATCAATCTTTGTTTCCGGCGGCGCGAGCATTGCTTTTCCATTATTAACAGAATTAAGCCACCCCACAAATCGAGATACTACCCTCACCGCAGATGGCGCAGGCAGCCGGCTCTCTTTCCCGAATGTCACCACCATCCAGGGGGCCACCGGTCTCAGCGATGACTTTTTCTTCCGGGCTCTCAATGGAGGACGCATCGAAATCCCCAAAGCCACCGAAGTCACCAGCGGGGCCGTTTCCTTCTCGGCAGACGGAGCCGGAAGCGTGATCGACCTCGATGATCTCGTTTCTTTCACGGGGAGGTTCAGCAACACCGCTTCTGGCTTTTCCGCCCTCAACGGAGGCGTCCTCCTCACGCCCTCCCTCAGTGAGATCAACACCGGACACATCACCTGCGACAGCCCCGGAAACATCGACCTCAGCATGGCCACCACCATCATTGGCTCGGGAGCAATCACCCTCACCGGCGGGCCCCACGACCTTTCCAACCTCACTTCCTTCCATGCGGACCTCAACGTCTCCTTCGGTTCCGTTCCTCTCCTGACCTCTCTTTCCACGATCGAAAACGCCTCCATTTCCGTCACGGGCGGAGCCGTCCTGGAACTTCCTCTCGTCACCGCGCTTCTCCACACAGAGAACAGAGACAACACCCTCACCGCAGATGGCGCAGGCAGCCGGCTCTCTTTCCCGAATGTCACCACCATCCAGGGGGCCACCGGTCTCAGCGATGACTTTTTCTTCCGGGCTCTCAATGGAGGACGCATCGAAATCCCCAAAGCCACCGAAGTCACCAGCGGGGCCGTTTCCTTCTCGGCAGACGGAGCCGGAAGCGTGATCGACCTCGATGATCTCGTTTCTTTCACGGGGAGGTTCAGCAACACCGCTTCTGGCTTTTCCGCCCTCAACGGAGGCGTCCTCCTCACGCCCTCCCTCAGTGAGATCAACACCGGACACATCACCTGCGACAGCCCCGGAAACATCGACCTCAGCATGGCCACCACCATCATTGGCTCGGGAGCAATCACCCTCACCGGAGGAATCCATGACCTCACTGCCTTAGCCACCATGAGTGCCACTTTGCAAATCAGCGGAGGATCGGTGCCTGTAATGACTGCTCTCTCAGATATCGACGGATCCTCAATCTACCTCACCAACGGCGCCATAGTCAATTTACCACTCATCACCAGCTACACGCAAATCTCTTCAGCTGATCGCTACCTCCAAGCCACAGGAGTAGGCTCGCAATTAAACTTCCCCAATCTCACCACCCTAACCTCTAACAACTCCACCACTCGCCAGCTCTTCATCAAGGCACTTGAAGGAGGAATCATCGACCTCTCTGGAGTCGATACCGTGCAGAACCCGACTACAAATGCCACCCTCCTTCAGTTTATTGCAGATGCCACCGACTCGCTGATCGACCTTTCCTCCCTCATCGAGATCGAACCCACCGATGCCCAAATTATCGAAACAAATGATGGAGTTGTTTTTACCCCTGGACTCTCTAACTCGACCCTCCCTGATTTCAACGTTCTGAGCCTCACCCCCTCAACCACCACGCTAATTCCAGGAGCGATCGTCAGCATGACTTGGGAGGTTGGAAACGACGGCGGCGTGGACTTCGATGGCACCCGACAAGATTCCATTTTCCTCGCCAGTGATGCCAGCGGCTCCAATGCCACCCCCATTGCCAATTTCAACATCAGTGGTCTCCTCACCTCCCGGAACCACGGAATCTATCACCCGCGACATCACCGTTCCAAACACCGGTTTAAATGGCGTGGTCTATCTCCTCATCCGCACCGATAGAGCACTGTTCGTCCTCGAATCAAATGAAACGAATAACGAATTTAGCACCGTCGCTCTCACCCTTCCCCCAACCCTGACTCTCAACGTCAACCGCACCGAAATCAACGAGGCGAATGGAGGCAATGCCACTGGCTACCTCTCACGAAATGGCGATACCTCATCTCCCCTCACCGCCACTCTTTCGGATACCCCATCCAATCAAGTCAACATCCCCTCAGACCTCACCTTCACTGCAGGACAAAGCTCCAGATCCTTCACCATCGTCCCCATCGATGACCAGATCCCCGATGGCGATGCCAACGTGACCATCACCGCCCGGGCCCCTGGATTCACCACCGGCCAGGATTCCCTCATCGTACTCGATGGTTCGGTCCCCGCACTCGAGATCAGTGTCGATGAAACCGCTCCCACCGAAGGTGACACCGTGACGGTCACCGTCACCCGCAACAAAACCACCGGACCTCTCAATGTGACCTTCACCCAATCCCCGGCCAGCCAGTCCACCATCACCAGCCCCGTCATCTTCGCCGATGGCGAAGCCTCTAAAGCCACTACTCTCACCATTCTTGATGACGACACCGCAGAGCAAGACACTCTCCTGCGCCTCGTCGCAAATGCCCCGGCCTATGCCGGATCTGCGGTCGATCTCACCATCATCGATAACGACCAACCCACCCTCACCCTCGCCCTCAACCGCAGCGTCATCTCGGAAGCTGCCGGACCCGGCGAACTTCTCGCCACCATCACCCGGGCCAGCGCCACTTCGGAAGCCCTCCTCGTTGGCATCTCCGGATCCGACCCCTTGGCCTTCGAAAGGCTCGGATCAATCTTCATCCCGGCCAATCAAACCAGCGTCACCGTCTCGCTCAACCCCATCGACAATGACACCGTCGATGGCCTCCGCGCCATCACCCTCTGGGCCCGGGCCTTTGAAGCAACCTCCGGACAACTGTTGGTCGAAAGTCCCGTGCAAGCACTCGACATCACCGACGATGACGGCCCCACCCTCACCCTCTCCATCGGTAAAAAAATCCTCATCGAAGGTTCCCTCACCCCCGTCACAATCACCCGCAATGTCGTCACGGCTTCACCGCTTTCACTCTCCCTTTCCCACGATGGTGACTCACGGGTTTCCTTCCCCACCGGAGCCACCATTCCGGCAAACCAAGCCGTGATCACGGTCCAACTCGACACCACCGACAACGGCACGAGCGACGGCACTTCCAATCTCGAAGTCATCGCCTCGGCCCCGGCCCATGCCCCCGGCTACGGCACCGTCATTCTCACCGATGAGACCCGGCCCGAACTTCTGGTGGCACGGGTCACCGGCATCCCGGAGGTCAAAACGAACGAGATTGGCTCCTACAGTTATCGCATCGAAAACCAAGGCTCCACCACCGCCGCCGGCCCCTTCGTGGTGCAAGCCTTCCTCTCCAAAGATCAGATTTACAGCGACGATGACAAACTCATCGAAGAATATCTTTTCACCGGAATTGTCCCTCCCGATCTTTACTTTGAACGCGCTGGTTCCTTCGTCGCGCCCCTCACCGGTGGCCCTCACTACATCATCGTCCGCGTTGATCCCTTGAATGCGGTCGATGAAATTGTGGAAACCAACAACACCGGCATTAGCGGGATGATCGATGTTGTCACCGCTTACTCCGCCACAGTCGCGACCGCTCTCAACGTCGGGCCCTCCGGAACCCCGGTCCCCCTCACCGGCACCGCCACAAAAATTGATGGCAGCCCGGCCGCCTTCGAACTGGTCAACATTCACATCTCCGTTCGGGAAACCAAGCGCATCATCTCCGCCCTCAGCGACTCCAACGGAAACTTCACCGCCACCTTCAATCCTCTCCCCGGAGAAGCCGGAAGCTACACCATCGGGGCAAGCCACCCCGGCACTCCCGAAACCAGCGTTCAAGATACCTTCACTCTCCTTGGATTCAAAACCGATCCTTCCTCTCTCGCTCGTAAACTCACCTCTGACGACACCCCGATCACGGGCTCCTTCACCCTAACGAACCTCGCTGATGCGAATCAAAGCGGACTCACCTTTACCCTCCTCGACGCCCCTGCCGGAATCACCGCCACCTTCACCCCGGCCAGCGGCGGGACCCTGGCCTCCCTCGCGGAAACGATCGTCGATTACACGCTGACCGCCTCAGCCGCAGTGCCTGCGGGCACCTACGATGCCAAACTTCGCATCACTGGAACCGAAGGCGGCCTTCGCCAAATCGGCATCGAAATCACCGTCTGCCAAAACACCAGCCAACTCTCGGTCTCTTCTGGCACGATTCAGCGCGGCATGATCGCCGGACAACAAAGCTTCGTCAACTTCACCGTCCAAAACATCGGCGGAATTTCAACCGGCCCCCTTCGCCTCGTCCTCCCGAATTTACCTTGGCTCTCCTCAGCCAGCGCCACTCCCCTGCCTTCTCTCGCGCCCGACCAGTCGACCGTGATCTCGCTGCAGCTCTGCCCTGATGAGGCCTTCCCCATCGGACTCTACACCGGCACCCTTCTGCTCGAAGCCAACGACAACCAGCTGTCTGTCCCTTTTGAATTCCGCTCCCTCTCCCAGGCCCAGGGTGACCTCACCATCACCTGCGAAGACGAATACACCTATTTCGCCACCGGCCAACCTCGCCTCGCCGGAGCCACCGTCGTCATCTGCGATTCCTTCACCAGTGCCCGGGTCGCCACCGGCACCTCCGACAGCAACGGCCAGGCCGCCTTTACCGATCTCACCCAGGGCTACTACGACGTCATCATCACCGCAGACAAACACGCCCCCTACCGCCAAACCATCTTCCTTGATTCCGGGATTAATAATTCCGTCCGGGCCTTCCTCCAACGCCAGACCGTCGAATACGTCTGGACCGTCGTCCCCACTCAAATCGAAGACCGCTACCGCGTCGTCATCGAAACCATCTTTGAAACCAATGTCCCCGCTCCCGTCATCACCGTCGAACCCTCCCGCATCGATCTCGACGCCATCACAAGCGAGACCACCCAGATTGACATCACGATCACCAACCACGGCCTTATTGCCGTCTCGGATCTCAGAAGCTCCTTCGACTCCACCACGCAATGGCTCTTCACCAACCTCGCCGAGGACCTGGGAACCCTCCCCGCCAAGAGCTCCATCACCCTCCCCATCATCATCACCGACCTTCAATACGGCCAAGCTCGCTCCCAAGGTCGCAGCGGTGGCTGTGGCGGTGGCAGGATCAAGTGGAATTACGAATGCGGAAACTCCGTCATTAGCGGTGCCAAAGGCATTAGCGCCAGTGGCGGCGGTTGTGGCAGTGCGAGTGGTGGCGCCGTTCCCAATGCCGGCGGCGGTGGCGGCGGATTCGTCCCAAAGGTGTCCGGCTCCAATGGATCCTGTGACCCCTGTCTCGCCAAGGCCATCGCCGAATGCCTCATCGGCTACATACCCGGTTCTGGATTTGTCACCTGCCCCCTCGGAGCAGCCGGAGCAGCCAAAAGCGGTAATTTAATCGATGCCGGACAAGCCGGACTCACCTGCGCCTGCACCGTCGTCGAACTGAGTGTCGTTGCCGACATCGTCTGTAACTCCGTCAACTGCTTCATCGATATCCTGCAATGTATTTACGGCCCGGGGCCCGGAATCGGCGACGCTCGCAGTTCCGTCATTGCTCTCCCCGTCTTCACCGAATTCGAACAATCCGGGCGCGGCATGATGGCCTTCCTCGACCAACAAATGGTGACCTACGGCGACGAAGCCTGGCGCGAATACCTCGACAACCCCCTCCTCACCCCCCTCGCCGTGATCCTTCTCGAGAGCCTCGATACCGGCAGCGAATCCGGCATCCAAATCTCCCCCGCAGAGCGCACCGACATCCTCGCCACCGAACTTGGCCTTGCCGAACCCGCTCTCGTCGGCAACCTCATCGATCGATTCAACCGCACCTACACCTACTACGACTTGGGGATCTACGAAGTCGAAAATCTCTCCGCCGGCATGAGCGATGACTTCATCACCCGCTCTTCCGTTCTCACTGCTGCCGACGCCGTCATCGAATCCGTCAATCGCTCCCGTGCCAAAGGATATGCCGACCCCTTCGAAAGCTACGTCGATAAGCAAAATAAGCTCCTGGAATTCCTCACCTTCGGCGGAGGCGTCTGCGCCAAGGTCAAACTTCGCATCGAGCAGGAAGCGGTCATGACCCGCGATGCCTTCGAGGCCTCCCTCGAAATGAGCAACAACGATGATCTCCCAATCGAAGGTCTCAACGTCTCCCTCTCCATCACTGACGAGGAAGGCACTGACCAATCCGCCCTCTTCGGCATCGATGGCACCGGCGCGGTCAACGAAACCATTGCTCCAAGCACCTCCAACAACTGGACCTGGACCATCATCCCCACCGCGCTCGCTGCCCCTGATGGTGAAGTCCAGTATCTTGTCCACGGCACCGTGAACTACATGCAGGACGACCTCCTCGTCGAGCTCCCCCTTGCCCCCCAAACCATCACCGTTCTTCCCACCCCCAGCCTTGCTCTGAAATATTTCCACCAGCGCGATGTCTTTTCCGATGACCCTCACACCGACGTCATTGAACCCAGCATTCCCTTCTCTCTCGGCGTGATGGTCGAGAACCAAGGCGCTGGTATCGCAAATAACCTCCGCATCACTTCCTCCCAACCGGTCATTATCGAAAATGAAAAAGGCCTCTTCATCGACTTTGACATCATTGCTTCCGAGGTCTCCGGTCAATCACTAAGCCCAGCGCTCACCGCCAACTTCGGTGATTTCCAACCCGGCGAAATCAAGGTCGGTCGCTGGCTCATGAAATCCTCTCTTCAAGGTCTCTTCACCGAATACGAAGCCAGCTTTGAACACCTCGACTCCCTCGGTGATGACCGTCTCTCCCTCATCCAAAGCGTCACCATTCACGAGACAAACCACATCGTCGCCGCCCCCGGCACCTTCGACGACGGACTCCCGGACTTCCTTGTCAACGACGTCCCCGATATCGGAGACACCCCTGAAACCGTCCACCTCAGTGATGGCACCGTCGAACCCGTCACTCCTCTCGCGACTGGAGTCGGACCCGCTCCGAATCCTCTCCAACTCTCTGTCACCCTCACCACCGATACGCCCTCCGGTTGGCTCTACCTTCGCATCCCTGATCCCGGTGATGGCACCTTCCGCCTTTCCAGCGTTGTCCGCTCCGATGGCCGCGTCCTCCCGCTCGATGTCAACGCCTGGACCACCGACCGCACCTTCCTCGGGCTCGGCCTTCGCCCCATTCGCGAGAACAAACTCCACCTCTTCGACCACGATACCACCGGCAGCTACACTCTCACCTACGTCGAAATTCCGCCCGCCGATACCCAGGCTCCCAGTAGCTCGGTGGAAATGCTGCCCCTCGCCAACTCCGGCTTCTTCTCGGTTGATTGGACCGGCAGTGATGACAACGAGGTCGCAGCTTATGACATTTACGTTTCCGAGAACGGCGGAGCCTTCACTCCCTGGCTTCAGGGCACCAGCCTCAGCTCCGCTCTCTTCCAGGGAACCTTCGGCACCGGCTACGCCTTCTACAGCATCGCCCGTGATGCCGCCGGAAACAACGAACCCGCCAAGTCCGCCGGCGAAGCCATGACCACCGTCTCGCTTGTCAACCAAGCACCTGCTCTCAGTGCCATCGCAGAGGTCACTCTCACCGAAGGCGAACGCCTCACCCGCTTTGCCTCCGCAACCGATCCCGACGGACCGGACAGCGCCCTCCGTTACTCGATCGCGGCCGTCGATCCAGGCATCACCATCAACGAAGTCAGCGGCCGTATTCGCTGGAACACCAACGAAAGCCACGGCGGAAATGTCGCTGCGATCACCGTCACCGTGACTGATGGCAACGCCTCCCCCGCTTCCACGAGCCTCACTTTCAACGTCACCGTTCTCGATGACAACAAGGCGCCCACCCTCGCCTCCTTCCCCACCACCGTGATCGAAATCGACGAAACCTTCTCCACCATCGCATTGGGAAGTGACTCCGACCTACCCGTCCAAACGCTCTCCTACCAAATCGTCTCCGGCGCCCAAACAGGGATGACCCTCGACCCCGGCACCGGCGCGTTCAATTGGACCCCGCAGGATGTTCACGGTGATCAAACATTTGAGATCGAAATCGAAGTCTCCGACAACCAAACTCCACCGCTCACCTCCCGGACATCCCTCCTTGTCGAAGTCCTCGTAGACCCCGGCCTCCCGCCCGTCTTTGATCCCGTCAATGCTCTGATCTGGAAGACCGGAAGCAGCTACGCCCTGAACCTCCATGCCGAAGATCCGGAAGGATCGCCCGTTTCCTTCAGCGCCGACTTCACCGGGCTCCCCGGCTGGCTCGCCCTCGAAAATGGCCCCGGCGATGGCAATGCCATCCTCTATTGGCACACTTCGGATATCCCCGCGGGAATCTACCTCGTCCCCGTCACCGCCGCCACCGATCGACAAAGCACCACCGCCATGATCACCGTCGAAATCATCGACCGGGCATCCTTTGCAGACTACGAAGGATGGGCCACCGCCTACGGACTCACCGGGGCTGCCCGCGATCCCTTCTCAATCAGTAATGCCGGCGTCGTCAACTACCTCGCCTACGCCCTCGGCATCGACCCCGTCGGCGGAATCTCCCCGGCTCAACACAACCCGCTCACCACCGTCATCGCGACAGGTGACTCCAGTAACCTCTGCTTCCAGCTCCCCAACGGAGGTCGTCCCGATCTTCGCTACCGTGTCCAAACTTCGATTGATCTGAACAACTGGGAAACCATCGGAACCAAGGAAGGAACCCTCCCCTGGAACATCGAATCTGTTGTCACCGAAAATCCGATCTCGCCCAATCTCGCCATCATCAAGGTCTGGCACGATGAAGGCACCGACGACCACGACCGACGAATGTTCCGCCTCATCGTCGAAAGTCTTTAAAGCACCCTGAAATTCAAAAAACTCATCCTGGTAAGATCCTCCGCGGGCGTTCACCTTGAGCTGAGGCATTGGTGATCAAGAAACCGGATGAAACAAGGGCGGCAAGGGTGATCGTACGATGAGACATGGATGCTTAGTTTGGAGCTGATTATTGGGGGTCAAATCCACTCGGCAGGCAGCAATCGAGGGAGTGAAAGTCAAGGTGGCGGCGGAATCCGGCCTGTTAGAGGGGATGACTCAGCACCACAAAAAAGGGAGAGCACTCGCCCTCCCTTTTTGAAACGATGTGTCTGGCGAAACTTAGCGCTTGCGACGCAGGAGCATCAGTCCGGCGAGTCCGGCGAGAAGGCCTGAGGTGGGCTCGGGAATAGCACTCGCGTCGAGGCGGACATTGTCGAAGTGCGCACGACCCGGACCTGCGGAGGCCAAACCGACGATCACGGGCTGTCCAATCAGAGGAGAGCCGGCGGGAACGTCAAAGACAAGTGCGGGAGCATCAGCAAAGGTTCCCTCAGCAACGGCCGAAGCGTCGAAGGTGTTGGCCGCGTGAATGCCGCCGATTCCATCAACCAAGCCATACTGGGTCGCATTACCGGCAACCGTGAAGCTCGTATTGCGGTTTCCCGCTGCAATCAAGAGAGTGTAACGGGTATCTGCCGCAAACACCTGGCCCGTGTCCTGACCAATGCCCCATGCAGACGCAACCCCGATATGTTGAGCGCCTTCGGCAGCAAATCCCCCAATCGCTTCGATGAAGGAGTTTCCGCTACTCGCAGTGTTATCTTGGTTGAGCCATCCACCTCCTGGCGCAAGATCGTTGCTCCAAGTGGCTCCACCTCCGGTTAGATTCGGAGCTTCAAACCCTGGATTTTGAATCGTAATCGAAGCCCCCTGAGAGAGACCTGTGAGAGCCCCAAAAATTCCAATAAGTAATATTTTTTTCATGTGTATGATCTGGTCGGGAAGACTTTACCTGTCAGAATTGGGCTTTTTCAAACAAAAAAGTCATTTTCTGCTCTGGGAGACCAAATAATCCACCCTTCTTAGGGAGCTGCGGTTATCGCATCGGCTTTCCGGCCTTGTAAAGCGTCTGCGCCTTGAGAAGCCCCGGGATCAGGGTTTTTTGCCCCTCTTTGCGGGCGAAGTAGAGGCCTCGATCAATCACTTGGAGAGCCTCCTTAAAGCGGCCCAGTTCGGCGTAAGCGGCCGCGAGGGTATCAAGATAGGTCGCATTTTTGTCACCAACTTCCTGAATCGACGTTGAGGCCCACTTCAGCGCGAGCTCCCCATTTCGGACCTTGGGATCCGTGTGGGTGGCGAGCTGCCAGGCGACATTATTCATGACAACAGGGTCCCGGGTGCCATTGCCAAGGGCATTGAGGAAAAACTTCAGCCCTTCAGTGGCATTGCCTTGCTTGAGATATGAATCCCCGATCCAGACGAGCAGGCGGTCAATGTCCTTGTGATGACTGAGATGTCCATAGGCTCGGCGCACGTAGGCTGCGGCTTCCTCATGCCGACCGTATTTCATCGATGCCAGGGGGATGTGGAGGACGTCGAGCCAGCGCTCGTCCCCCGCAAGCCACCTGCCCCGGCCGAAGACCGTTTTCATGCGTTCGCTATTGGGAACGTCTTGCAGGAGCTTGGTGGATAGTTGCTCGATCAAGCGTTCTCCCGGGAGAATGCCAATCGAAAGCGCGACGAGATCACCTTTCCCATTCACGAGGAGGCTGGTCGGGGCCGGGATCGTTTCGAGGGTGCTGAAATTGAGCTGCACGATCTCGGCAAGAATTTGTGCCGATTCGGGAGCAAGCAAGCCCCAGTCAAAAGGCAGATCGTGGGTCGAGACGAAAGCGGCGCCTTCCTTCAGACCTCCTCCACCCGCCATGAAAGCGACAATTTGAAGATTCTTGGGAAACCGGGAACGCGCTTTCCTCCAATCGAGCAACTCGCTCTCGCATTCCTGGCAGGTCGGATCCCAGAGGTTGATGAGCATCGGGCCACCTTCCCCGGGAAGCAACCGGCCCGCCGTGCCATCGGGTTTTTGAAAATGAAGCACCGGAAGAGGCAGGGCCACCGGGAAAGCGATAAAAACGGAAGACTCACCGGGTTGCGCAACGAGGGCTTTATCCTTCCCAATCTTTCTCTCCGGAACGGAAACGGCGACCGCCTTCCCTTCCCCTTCCCGACAGAGGAAACGGCCATTTTTCTCCAGTCCGGTAAATTCCTCCCAAGAGCCATCAGGCCACCGAACTCGCACGGTTTTGACGGCGCCTTCCCCCAATCCAAAGTGCAACCAACGGGACGACTGTCCCAGGAATCCTTCCCCGGCCCGCAGAGACGAGATCAGTTTCGCACCGCTCGTGACCGTGACTTCGACCCGCGCTCCATAAGGATCCAGGAGGCCACGTCCCTCCAGTCCAATCTGCAACCACTGTCCCGTCCCCTTCAAGTCGTTCTTCATGAAACGGAGACGCGGGGCGGTTCGATTCGAGACCCAAAAATCCATGCGTCCGTCGGCGTCCCAATCCATGAGTGCCAGCGCGCGCGCGTCATCGGGAAAATCAAATCCACTCAGGCCCGAAATGGTTGCGAATTGACCTTCACCGGTATTGAGAAAGGCACAGTTTCGTTCGCGACCACTCAAGGAACCTCCGTATTTGAGTCGCTGCGAGAGTTCGCTCCAGTGCTGACGATAGGGCGCATCGACCTTCGCCGACTCTTCGATTTCGGCCTCGTTGAGCGGACTTTGCGACAGAACCTGTCGCCACCAGAAACTTCACAAGTCGTCCGGCTCCTTACCGGTGACAAACCCATTGGCGACAAGTAGGTCTTCGAACGAGTCGTTGTTCAAATCCACCGCAAGCGAGGCCCAACTCCAGCGCCCCATGGCGATGCCACTTTCGCGGGAGCGATCTTCAAAATCCCTGCCCCCAAGGTTACGCAGGAGGGTATTCCCGCGTGCCAGTTGCAGGAGGGAGTCACGGAGTTCGTCACCCTTTCCGGCGTGGAACCAATCCTGCCGGGCAATGCGGTTCCCGGCTCCGGAGTACATGTTGCTAATGTGGAGATCGATATAGCCATCGCGATCAAAGTCGGCGGCGGTGAGGCCCATCCCGAAGCCTCCGTCTTTCACTCCCGGAAATGAGGAACAGTCGGAAAAGCTCTTCCCGTCCTCATTGCGGTAGTAATTGTTCGGCCCGAAGTCATTGACCACGAAAAGGTCCTGGTCGCCATCATTGTCGAAATCCTCCCAGAGCGAAGCAAAGCTGAGTCGAAAATTCCCCTTCTCAAGGCCAAGCTCAGCGGTGGCATCGTCAAAGACCCAGTCGCCCTGATTTCGCAAGAGGAGGTTCCGCCCGCCGTTTTTGGCATCGTGCACCGGAACCGGTTGGGGGAAGGTTCCCCGCGTCTCGCGACCACTGCGGCTATCGTGATGATACTGACAGACGTAGAGATCGAGATCGCCATCACGGTCGAAATCGCTGGCGGCCATTCCGAAGCCATACCGGGCATCGGCAAGACGCTGTCGCATTCGAAAGCCGGACTTTCCTTTGTTTTCAAAAAACACCACGCCCGCTGCCGTGGCGAGGACGGCATCGCGATCACGGTCGCCATCGAGATCGAGAAAAAGGGCCGCCGTGGTGTTGTCGAGAATGTCGAGACCCGACGAAGCGGCCTCCACGAAGCTGCCCTTTTTCTGCTGAAGCCAGAGGCGGTTTCTCAGGCCGCCGATCTGGCAGAGGTAGACATCTTCAAGCCCATCGCCATCGACATCCGCAACCGAGATTCCGGTCTCTCCGAATTGGTCCGGCTCAAAAACACCGGGGATGCGCTGCCGCCACTCATAGTTCCCGCGAATGAGATCCGGGTCCGTCTCACAGTCCGCCGGAAGAAGAGACAGCGTCAGATCCCGAAAAAGAGGCCCACCTTTCAACTTCACCACCCGCCCCTTACCGACAACAATCTCTTTTAAGACGAGATCTTTCCCGACGATTTGCCAACGCGATTTCCAGCGACCATTGTATTCGTGATCTTGAGAAACAGCGGACACCAGCGACTCGGTTTCGACGGTCCCGTCGTCGATAGTGACGCCCACAACCTTGAACTTGGCCCGTTCGATTTCCCCGTCACACCAAAGTTGCGGCCAGGAAGTAAAATATTTCGTGACGGCCTCTTTTCCGCTGATGTTCCTTTCTCCGCCCGAGAGCGTGCTCACGAGAAATCCACCAGCCAGGGATTCCCGATCTCCCGGCGCGGCCAAAGCCCGCATCTCAACCTCCTCGGCCAGAACCGCGAGGAAGTCTTCGCTTCCCTCACCGCCATCCCAAAGGTGGGTGCCACTTTTCCAAAGCTCTCCGACGAGTGAAGCGATGCGTTCCTCCTCTTCGCCCTGCCCGGGGACAAGGGAGAGAGAAGCTAACCAGAGGCAAAGAGTTCGGATACTCATGGCAGCCCAGATAAAACAATCGCACAGCCCAAGACAAGGAATCGCAAAAATAAAAAAGCGGAATGGCCAAAAGACATCCCGCTGAAGAGAAATCGGAACTCCCGGCCCCACCCCAAATCCGAGCTCCGCCCCCCCCCTTGGTATCCCTCTATAATCTCCTAAACGCCAATCTTCTAAACGCCAATCTCCTAAACGCCAATCTCCTAAACGGCGTCCCACCCCGAAAAAAAATCTAGCAATATTAAGTTGCCATAAAGGTTAAAAAAGCAGAAT
>ERZ887942.217-NODE-217-length-48690-cov-8.888887_pt1 | contig 48690 bp, 45 predicted proteins | sample MGYA00521099_ERZ887942 | MGnify/ENA primary metagenome ERZ887942 (study PRJEB32303, sample SAMEA104408605) | aquatic metagenome | biome: Brackish water; feature: Pelagic; material: water | place: Baltic Sea | collected 2014-06-07T06:48:00 | depth 16,251 m ... | reverse complement strand
AAATGCGGCATTGTTATGAGGCAGACTTTATAGTTTTAAATGATGATTTTGAGTCTGCGTTGGAGGATTTAAAGAAGATATTACAGGGTCGGTCTGAACAGATTCGTCCTTTGACGATAGATTTACAGGCATTGCTAAAATAGCTGGATTCGACTGTTATACTAAGATCATTAGGTAAGCAGTCCGGTTATTGGATTTGCATTAAATAGAGTTCGCAATAATTAGTAGTATAAACGTTAGCGTAGTGGTCTAGACCACAAAGTAGGAGTAACAAAATGGCACGTATTACCGTAGAAGATTGTCTTGATAATGTAGACAATCGATTTCAACTAGTTTTGGTCGCGTCAAAGCGCGCACGTCAATTATCGCTGGGTTCTGAGCCCCTGGTAGAGCAAGGTAAAGATAAGCCTACAGTTCTAGCGTTGCGAGAGATTGCTGAGGGCCACATTACGAGGGATATTCTTATTGAGGCCCCAGAAGACGATTTGGCAGACTTTTTGGGCGATATTGATGATGATATAGACACTGACGCGTTGGTCGACGAAGAGCTGGCCGCGTTAATTAGCGGTGGATTGACTCTTGATACGCCGCAGGTAGAGGCTAAGGAAGAACAGCAAGCTGATGCCATCGATAGCAAACCTGCGGAGGAAAGTACCTCAGAATAAGATCGGAAAGCGCTTGCCGCTTTCTTCTAGACGGAAAGCGCTCGCATTATGTGAGCGCTTACGTGAATACTTGGGTGAGCCCGAAGTCGCGGACGTATATAGAGCCTATCAGTACGCGGCTTTGGCACATAGAGGACAAAGACGCCAATCGGGAGAGGCGTATGTGCAGCATCCCATCGCCGTTGCCGATTCGCTGGTCGACTTAGGCTTCGATAGTCGCACATTAATAGCCGCGTTATTACATGATGTAATAGAAGACACCCCAACGGCTAAAGAGGACATAACCGAACAATTTGGTGCTGACGTAGCCAAACTGGTAGATGGGGTTAGCAAGATCGGCCAGCTTCAGTTCGAAGATCGGGAGCACGCAGAGGCTGAGAACTTGCGAAAAATGCTTATGGCGATGTCTGAAGACGTACGCGTCATAATTATTAAGCTCGCCGATCGATTACATAATATGCGGACTATGGCGGCTATGCGTGCAAATAAGCGGGTTCGAATTTCTCGCCAAACCATGGATATTTATGCCCCGATCGCAAATCGATTAGGATTGTATGATTGGAGTCAGGAGTTAGAAGATTTATCTTTTCGCTATATATACCCCAAGCGGCACAAGGCGATTAAAGATGAATTGAAATCGCGTGAAGGGAATCGTAAAGCGATTGTACTCAAGTTAAAAACAGCATTAGCTGATGCACTTATTGCGCATGACCTTGATGCCGAGGTGTTTGGCCGGCGTAAGACAGTATTCAGTATTTACAAGAAAATGCGCGCAAAACGACGCTCTTTTAATGAGCTCTATGACATCTATGGGTTCAGAGTCATCGTAGCGACAGCAGACGAGTGCTACCGAGCACTTGGCATCATGCACAACACATTCAAACCGATCCCGGGACGATTTTCAGACTATGTTGCGATTCCCAAAGTTAATGGTTATCAATCGCTTCACACTATAGTGTTTGGTCCGTTTGGAGAAAGTATTGAAATTCAGATTCGTACCGGGGAAATGGATCGTATTGCTGAGGATGGAGTCGCCGCACATTGGATGTATAAGTCTGAGCAGAAAAAATTTGAGAACCCTCAAAACTATACTCGGCAATGGCTTCGTGAGCTGTTGGATCCTGCGCGTGAAACTGGCAATCCGACAGACTTTTTGGAGCATCTCAAAACGGACCTCTATCCGGATAAAGTTTATGTGTTCACTCCTAAAGGTGACATCATGAAATTACCAAGAGGTGCGACTGCTCTAGATTTCGCATTTTCAGTTCACACCGATATTGGGATACATTGTTCCGGTGCCAGAATTAATCACCAGCTGGTCTCGCTACTAACCGTTTTACGCAATGGAGATCATGTTGAAATAATAACTAATAACAGGGTAATCCCCACGGCGACGTGGTTGAACTACTCTGTTACTGGCCGCGCGCGATCGGCAATTCGTGGTTATTTGAAAAACCAACGTCGCGAAGATGCGCTTAAGCTTGGAAAGACGTTGTTGGATCATGCCCTAAAGACCCGCTGGTTCGGTCGGAAAAAGGTTAAGCTAGAATTGCGAGATAAACTGCTTTCCGACCTAAAATTGGAAAACTGGGATGATTTGCTGATAAGTATTGGTTTTGGGAATCGACTAGCTGAACTGGTTGCGAGGCAAATTGATTCACTTGGTGGTGAAGGCCGCGAACCGGCTGGTGAGCAGCCACTGCTAATCAAAGGTGCTGAAGGTATATTAGTTAACTATGCACGTTGCTGCAGACCCATACCGGGAGATGCCGTACTGGGTGTGTTTACAGCCGGGCAGGGATTAACTGTGCATACAACGGCTTGCCCAAATATTAATGAATTGCGGAAGCAGCCAGACAAATGCCTATTGGTCGAATGGCATGACGAAATCGGCAAAGTATTTCCGGTTGGAATGCGGGTTCAGGGTATTAATGGCAAGGGAGCGTTCGCAAACGTCGCTTTGGCGATTGCAGATGCTGGCGCGAACATCGATCATGTCTCTATCGATGAAGGCGGCGCGACCATTTATAGTATGCACTTTGTCATAGAAGTAAAAGATCGAATACAACTCGCACAAGTGATTAAACAAGTTCGAAAACGAAAAGGTGTCAGAAAAGTGACCCGTGAATAGGAGATTTAATGAGCAGATCCACAATCCATACTGAAAACGCCCCGGCGGCAATCGGAACCTATTCGCAAGCGGTTAAGGTTAGATCCACAGTGTATTTGTCTGGCCAGATTCCATTGGACCCAATAACTATGGAAATGCAGAATGAAAACTTTGCAACCGAAACCCACCAAGTGTTTAAGAATCTGTCATCGGTGGCAGTAGCGGCTGGCGGAAGCTTAAGAGATCTAGTTAAGCTAAATATTTTCATGGTTGATTTAAGTAATTTTGCTGAATTAAATGAAATCATGAGTGAATATTTTACTGAGCCGTATCCAGCGCGTGCAGCTGTACAGGTTGCTGCATTGCCTAAAGGCGCGACTATCGAAATGGATGGGGTTCTTGAATTGCCTGGCGATTATTCATACTAGTGTGACCAAGAACATTCACGGCAATGTTTAAACAATAATTTTCAAATCCGTAAATAGCATGGGCGGCGATCAAGTAGTTACATCTTTGAAGGGTGTGGGGCCGGCGATCGCGGCAAATTTAAAAAAGATTGGCATTTCAACAATACAAGACGTGTTGTTTCATTTGCCATTACGTTACGTAGATAAGACGACGGTAACACCAATACGATCACTACGGCATGGCGATACCCGTGTGGTGGTAGGTCAAATCGATGGTACACAGTTGGCTTACGGGCGGCGCCGAAGTTTAATCATTGGTGTGTCAGACGATTCCGGTCATATGTTGTTTCGCATGTTCTTTTTCTCTCGGGCTCAGCAACAAGCGTTACAGCCTGGCAAATGGATATGGTTGTTCGGTGAGGCGCGACTTGGTAGTAAAGGATTGGAAATGATTCATCCTGAGTATCGGGTCAGCGAAAGTATTCCGGAGTCGCCGACAAGTTTGAGTCTTACCCCCGTTTATCCAACGACCGATGGGGTGTCGCAAGCCGTTTGGGTAAAAATTACAGCTCAGGTTTTAGAAAATATAACGGAAAATGTCGAGGAGTTACTGCCACCAAGTATTCTAGAAAAGTTGGCTTTACCGTGTCTTTCTGACGCTTTGCGCGAAATCCATCGGCCGGCAAAATCCAGTGTAGGCGATGAAAGTGCTGTTCCGGTTAATATGAGAGAAAGACTGGTGTTTGAAGAACTGCTTGCACAACACTTAAGCTTGCGACAAATACGGGAGCAGCGTGAACAAAAGACAGCAATCGCGCTCCCAAAAGCTTTAGATCTGCAAAATTCGTTTCTATCAAGCCTGCCGTTTAATCTAACCAATGCGCAACTGCGTGTCGCCGCTGAAATGTCGACCGATCTTGAACGGAGCTCTCCTATGAATCGCCTGGTGCAAGGTGATGTGGGATCCGGTAAAACAGTTGTTGCTGCGTTGGCCTTGTTAAAAGCGGTTGCTTCGAACGGCCAAGCCGCCTTAATGGCACCAACAGAGCTGCTGGCTGAGCAACACCTGGCTACGTTAAACGCGTGGTTTGGACCATTGGGTATTCAGGTAGGTTGGTTATCTGGGAAGCAAAAGAAATCCGAACGCACTAAGGTGTTAGATCACCTGTTAAGCGGTGAGATCCAAGTAGTCGTTGGGACACACGCATTATTTCAGGATGGTGTTGAATTTAATCGCTTATTGCTAATAATTATCGATGAACAGCATCGGTTTGGCGTAGAGCAACGGTTGGCGTTACGTAATAAGGGGTTAAAGAATCGGGAGCCTCATCAGCTTGTGATGACCGCGACACCTATTCCCAGAACTTTGGCGATGGCATTTTATGCGGATATTGATGTATCCAGTCTCGATGAATTACCGCCAGGTCGGATCCCGATTGATACAGTGGTGGTCTCGGATAGCCGACGCCCTGAACTAATTGGTCGGGTAAAAGAAGCATGTGGCGCAGGACAGCAAGCCTATTGGGTTTGTCCACTCATTGATGAGTCAGACGTACTGCAAGCGCAAGCAGCGACTGATACTGTAGAATTACTGAGTTCGGAAATGCCAAACATCAAGGTTGCATTAGTGCATGGACGAATGAAATCAGCAGAGAAGGAAGCTGTTATGCAGCGTTTTCGAGATGGCGAAATACAATTGTTGGTTGCAACAACCGTTATTGAAGTCGGTGTAGATGTGCCCAATGCCAGTTTGATGGTGATCGAAAATGCAGAGCGCCTTGGTTTATCTCAACTGCATCAGCTTCGAGGGCGAGTCGGTCGTGGTAATAGAAAATCGGTTTGTTTGTTGATGTATCACGGTACGCTTGGTCAAAATGCCAAGCAGCGCTTAGCCTTAATGCGCGAAACAAATGATGGGTTCGAAATTGCACGAAAAGATTTGGAAATGCGAGGGCCAGGTGAAATGCTCGGTACGCGCCAGACCGGTGAATTAGGCTTGCGAATTGCCAATGTTGTTAGAGATCAACATTGGTTAGCTACAGTTGAGAAAGTCGGTAGCGAACTATTGCAGGAACATCGAGAGCTAATTGAACCTTTAATTGATCGATGGCTCGGGCATCGCGACGTATATGGCAATGTCTAGTATTTTAAGTCACTCGGGATTGATTAAAACGCTGGGTGCTTGCGCGCGGTTAATGAGACTGGACAAGCCGATTGGAAGCCTGCTGTTGTTGGCTCCAACCTTATGGGCCTTGTGGATAGCAGGGGAGGGATTCCCGAATCCAGATTTGGTGATAATTTTTATTGCTGGAGTGTTTGTTACGAGATCGGCCGGTTGTGTTATTAACGATATCACTGATCGAGATATTGACGGTCATGTTGCTCGCACACAGGATCGCCCACTGGTTGCCGGTGATATAAGCATGGGATTGGCTGTCGCATTAGCTATAGTATTAGGTTGTTTAGCGCTAGGGTTATTACTGCTGCTGCCGAGCCGCACGTGGGTTTGGGCTATTTTTGCGGTATTGGTTACTTTGATTTACCCGAGATTCAAGCGTTTTTTTTCGGCGCCACAATTAGTATTAAGTGTTGCTTTCTCGATGGGGATTCCGATGGCGTGGGTGGCGTATGGGCATGAGATCGATTTGACTATCTCTCTGTTGTGGCTAACAAATATGTTATGGGTGCTGGTTTACGACACACAATATGCTATGTCTGACCGGCTAGATGATACTAAAATTGGGGTGTACTCTACGGCCATTCTGTTGGGGAACAATGACCGGTGGGTAATTGGTGTTTGGCAGTTTTTATGTGTGTCCTTGTTCGTTGGTATTGGGATTATTCTGGGAGCGTCACAGGTATACTTCGCGCTGCTAATTTTTGCTGCTACGACATTTGTATATCAGCAGTGGTTGATCCGCGATCGTGAGAGAGTCTCGTGTTTTTTGGCATTTAAGAATAACGCCTGGTTTGGTTTTAGCATGTGGCTGGCATTTCTATTGGGAATGCCAGCAATTTAGTAAGTAGTTGTGATGAATTTTGGTATAAGTGACCGGTGGCGCCAATAGGGGGGTAGCATGCGATCAATATTAGTTGTCAATCCAAAAGGAGGGTCAGGTAAAACGACGTTAGCGACTAATCTAGCGTCTTTTTATGCAGTCTGGGATGTTCCTGTTGGGTTGGTTGATCTTGACTCTCAGAAATCTTCGACAGACTGGTTAAAGTCTCGCCCAGAAAGTGCCAGTACAATCCAAGGTTTCTATGGATTAAAGAGGAAAATTGATTTGCCACAAGATTTACGTCGAGTCATTTACGATTGTCCTGCAAAAGTTTCGTTGGCGTCGGTTTCCAAACTAATTAACATCGTTGATGTTGTATTGATTCCGGTGCTACCGTCAGCAATCGATATGCGTGTAACGGCGAAATTCATAGCCGATTTGTTGATTAAGGTTAAAGTCAGACACAAACCTGTAAAAATAGCGGTGGTTGGAAACAGGATGCAAGCCAGCTATAAATCATCTGCATTATTGGAAAACTTTCTTGAGAACGCGGATATACCGTTTTTGGCCAAACTTAGAGCATCGCAAAATTATGTGCACGCGGTTAGGGAAGGCTTAGGGATTTTCGATATGACGCCTTCTACGGTAAAGCAAGATGTTGAGACATGGAAGCCGCTGGTAAACTGGATCGAACAGAAGACCAAGGAATGAGTAAAAGTCGATTATTATTCACATGTAGCACTTGAGGGTATTTAGTGGTGATTGCTTTCTTTAACAGAATAAATTAAAGATGCTCTTGACGATAGGGCTGCTTACATGGCTATTATTAATGTTTTCTATGGAAAGAATATGGCCACGGAGAGGCTCTGCAGATGCGACCTTTAGAAGGGTTGGAGCAAACTTATTTTTGGGTGGAATAAATTGGGGGTTGGCTCGATTATTAGTGCCAGGTGGTTTGGTTTTAGTGGCATTGTTTGCAGAGGTTCGTTTGTGGGGTGCATGGCCCTTTCTCGGTTTAAACGGAATTTTCGAGATTATATTGTCTATTGTTTTTCTTGATCTTGCGATTTGGTTGCAGCACTGGGCAAGCCACAAGATAGGATGGCTATGGCGTATTCATCGAGTTCATCACCTTGATATTTGTGTTGACGCTAGTACAGCCGTTCGTTTTCATCCAGCAGAGATATTTGTGTCTTTGGCGTATAAGGCTATGTTGATTATTAGCTTGGGGATATCTTCGTTTGCAGTGGCTAGCTTTGAAATACTCTTAGCAGCAAGCGCGATGTTTAATCATGCCAATATGCGTTTGCCTGATTCGCTTGATAAGATGTTAAGGGTGTTAATTGTGACACCGGATATGCATAGAATTCATCATTCGATAGATCGATCGGAGCACGACACTAATTTCGGATTTTTCTTTTCATTTTGGGATAAAGTGTTTGGTGTATATACGGAAAACCCCAAAACACCCCATGTAAAAATGTTGCTCGGTCTTCACGAATCTAGAGTGGCCACCAGAGTAAGAAGTTTATGGCATCTGCTGCTTGCACCGTTTGTCACTAAGATATAGTAAAACGTCTGCTGTTAGCCGAGTGTATTGCTGGGTTAGAATAAAGATGAGCTAGCAGCTAGTATTAAGAGCTAACAATTCGAACTAAAGAGGTTGGGGAATATGCAATTCGGACCACAAAAAGTCTCCTTTCGCGCAAGAAATTTGATTTTGCTCGCAACGATTATGGTGCAAGCTTGCGCTACAAATCCCGTCACTGGTAAACAAGACTTTGTGATGATGAGCGAGCAACAGGAAGTTTCGTTGGGTAAAAGTTATCACCAACAGGTGCTTAAAGAATATAGTGTCTACCAAGAACCTGGATTGCAGGCTTACGTTGACCGAATAGGACAGGATCTGGCTGCCAAGAGCCATCGGCCACACCTGAACTGGACCTTTACTTTACTGGATTCCCCCGAAGTAAATGCATTTGCCACCCCAGGAGGTTATGTATACATCACACGTGGAATTATGGCGTACATGCAAGATGAGGCTGATTTGGCTGGCGTGATAGGGCATGAAATTGGGCATGTAACAGCTCGCCATAGTGTGCGACAGCAAGCACAATCAACGCTGGCCGGCATTGGAACAGTGGCGGTCGCTGTCGCCACTGGCAGCGGCGAGTTAGCAAATCTTACCAGTCAGTTGAGCACAGCAATGGTCCGAGGTTATGGGCGACAGCACGAGCTACAGTCAGATGGTCTCGGCGCGGAATATCTCGCACATTCTGGCTATGACCCACAAAACATGATTGATGTTGTTCGGGTTCTAAAAAACCAAGAGCTGTTTGAGCAAGAGCGAGCCCGAGAGGAGGGGCGTGAACCGCGCGCTTATCATGGGGTGTTTTCAACTCACCCAGATAATGATACTCGTTTGCGTGAGGTTGTCGCGGCAGCCGATCGGTATAAATCGACTACTGTAACTCGGCCAGATGACGGAGACTTTTTATTGTTGGCCGATGGAATGACCTACGGGCCCAGCGAGAGCCAGGGTATTGTGCGTGGGAATACCCTTTACCATAAAGAATTAAATTTTACTGTCGATTTGCCAGATGGCTGGGTAATGCATAATTTGCAGGATCGAATTGTTGGCGTTTCATCAGATGGTTCGCAAATCGTGCAGATGATGCCTGCTAATCTTGAAGGCAAGTCCGCCCAAGCTTTTCTGGCTGAACAGTTTACAGATTTCCGTAATGGTGAAGTTTTGAGTATATCTGGCGCGAGGGGCTACACGGGCTTAGCGAGTCTTGATGCCGGAAATGGGCAACGTTTAGCATCGCGTGTTGCGGTAATAAATCGATCCCCTGCTATGAGTTTTCAGATGGTGGGGTATGGGAAGAATCAGGTTCCAAACAATGCGGTTGCGCTTATTGCACGCGGTATTCGCCCACTGACTGCGGTAGAGAAAGAACTGGCTAGTGAGAAAAAACTCAGAACCATTAGTGCTAAACGAGGTGATACGTTTGCCAAATTAGCTAGTAGATCCGGCATTGATACGTACGCCGAGCAGCGACTTAGACTATTAAATAATATGTACCCAAATGGTGAACCAACTCCCGGGCAACTTATAAAAATTGTCGAATAGTTGGTGTCAGTAAAAATCCAAATTTAGGTCTGACAGGGCATTTATGGAGATGAACCGCTTGGGTCTGTTTCATTTTTGGATTGGTGTCGGTGGTATGTGTGTGTTTGCCTTGACGGGACAATACATGGACAGGGTACTTGATCATTTGGTGGGTATGTCTGATGGACCACGAATGCTTTATCGTTCAGCTCATATCTATATTTTATTGGCATCCATGATGAACTTGATTTATGGAATAAATTTTCGGCCGCTTCGACCAGATTGGTTGCAAGGGATTTGCTCCTTTATTATTGCTTTGTCACCTGCTCTGATGTTGTTGGAGTTTTATTGTGGGGCTGTATCGGTTGATCAGCCGCGCTGGTATTTAATGCTTGGCTTATACCCGCTTATCGGAGTTGCAATTCTAAAAGTGTTAAATCGGTTTTGGGATTTGGCAGACGTCGGGGGTACGACCCTTACCAGGTGAATTACCAGCGTGTTAAACAAAGTAGAATCGGAGAATTTGGGTTTTGATCGTGTATGGGATCTAAGCAATCAAAATGCCTATTATTTAGAGATTTGAACCAGGTGAGGACAGCCGCTGTTTCCTCTGCCCCGACTATATGGCCCGGGTAACATAGGATGGTCATTTTTCCACCAATCTCTAGCAAACCACAACAGATTTCTAGTGCGCTTATTGTCGATGTGGTTTGGGTAGTTAGTTGATGATCGGATCCTGGAAGGTAGCCGAGATTAAACATGCAGGCACCTATATTTCCAATACAGAATTTGGGTAGCACTTTCAGTATTTCTTTATGATTTAATTTGTGTAGTGAGGCACGGTGCCCTAAATTTTCTGTATCTAAATACTGTTGGCTGGTTTGAATCGCCATGGCTTGTGTATCAAAAGCATATACATGACCAACATTTCCTACTAGCTGTGCCAGAAAAACAGTGTCATGCCCGTTCCCACATGTTGCATCAATGGCCAGCGGGCTGATAAGTGGTGACGAGGAAATAAAATTTTTGGCTAGATTAGTTAGCTGCATGGGTTGGTTATCTATTGCCGTAGATTAGGTCGCCGAAACTATTTCGACAATAAATAATCAAGTCTCGATTGGTCAGTGCTTGTTATATTAAGTAACAGCTGATCAACGAACGCCAGTGCGGCTCGAGGAATATGGAGGGCACCCTTGCCTCCGAAGCCATTAAAAATACCCAGCTGCGGATGCAGTAGGTGTAAGCCTATGAATGGGTTTCTATCGATTGTTGCCGGGCGCACACCTGCAAACTGTTGAATCACCTCAGTTTCTTGGGGTGAAGTCAGATTTATTGCGTAATGCTCGCTTGCATGAGTAAGGCTTTCAAGGAGTGCGGCGCGGCCATTGGGGTCAGGTTCAAGAAGTTGGTAGTCGCGTTCAGTGGTCGCTCCCAACCACCGTTCAGTTCCGGTGTGAAGCTCCCATTGGCCCCAATTATTGAGGTTTGGCTGTGATTGCGGATAGCGTAGTTTTACTATCTGTCCTTTGTTGAGATTAAATGGGAGCGTGTTGAACCATGGATTATGTATGCCACGCCAACCTTCGCAAAAAATTATCTTTTTAGCTTTGTGTTTTCGCCATCGGATACCGTCATCACCAAGAATCAATTCGTTGTAATCAAATTTAGTTGTGGATCTAGAATTGTTTAAATCTAGGATGTTGCGAACCAATTTGCAGGTCTTTGCTATATCGAGTCGGTAAGTATTGCCGATGGCTAGTGATTCTGCTGTGTTGCCCAGAGTTGGAATATTCTCTATTGCTAATTGTTGGAACCGTGTCTGGGTGCGCAATTTTGTAAGGTTCTGACTTTGTTCGGCATTGAGATATCTGGTTTGAGGAAGTTCTGATAAAACTTTGTGGCCACTTAATTGCTCTAGTGCGAGTGAAAATGCTCTAAGCGCAGATTGTTTCTCATTAAGTTCGGGTTCGACCGTTAAACGTTTTCCCGATACAGGGTTGGCAATACCTGCCGCGATCGGAGACGCAGCACCTGCCAATGGGGTATCAATGAGTAGTAGAGTTGCATCGCGTTGTATTAGCTCGAGCGCCAGGGCACAGCCAGCCAAGCCGCCGCCCAAAATTATAAAGTCGATGTTTTGGTACATATTGGCGCAGATTATATAGAATCAGTCGAATGGACATAACAAACAATAAGGGTGCAGTAACTAAACAGCGGTTTTTGCTTTTAAAACGTCGTTTTGGGCCACTATTTGCAACGCAATTTTTAGGCGCATTTAATGATAACTTCTTTAAGAATGCGCTGATTGTTCTGTTTACTTTTGTTATGGCAAGCAGCCCAGATGAAACTTTAGTACTAATTAATCTTGCTAGTGCCCTGTTTATTTTGCCGTTTTTTTTATTCTCACCGATTGCAGGTCAGCTTGCCGATAAGTATGAGAAGTCCTCGTTAATACAATATATTAAGCTAGGTGAGATTGTCATTATGGTTTTGGCCGCGCTATCTCTATGGTTAGAGTCGGTTTACTCCATGCTGTTTGTGCTGTTTTTACTTGGTACACAATCAACATTTTTCGGCCCGACTAAATATAGCCTGCTACCCCAGCACCTTACTCCAGAGGAGCTATTGGACGGAAATGCGTATGTTGAGGGCGGGACATTCCTGGCTATTTTAATGGGCACTCTATTTGGTGGTTGGTTGGCAGCAGACTCTGTCAGCCGAGACTGGCTTGGGTATGGGGGTGTTTTTATAGCACTCATCGGTTGGCTAGCAAGTAGGGGGATTCCAAATGCTCCGTCGGTCGCCACAGACCTTAGACTTGATTGGAACTTATACCGAGGCATTTTAGGGTTATTAGCAGAAGCTAAGTCAGCCAAGGTAAACAGTATTATTGCTTACATATCCTGGTTCTGGTTGCTTGGCGCCTTGTTTCTTACTCAGTTGGCGCCTTGGGCACAACAAACTCTTAAAGCTGATGGTCGTCTTGCAACATTGTTGATTGCAATTTTTTCGATTGGTGTTGCCGTTGGGTCTGTCTGGTGTTCCTATCTTGCGGAAAAACACTCTAGTTTGAAGGTTGCGATTGTCGGTGGATTTGCCATGAGCATATTTGCATTGTGGATGGCACTAATACCTGAGCAAACCGTTGCTATCAACAGTATACAGAACTTACCCCAATCTTTAGCGGGCTGGTCAGTAATTATGAGCTTGGGTGGATTGTCAGTATGCGCCGGACTTTATACTGTGCCCTTATATACTTTATTACAGTCAGATAGCCCGGAGAGTATCCGTTCCCGGATAATTGCGGCACTGAATGTCACAAATTCGTTTTATATATTTGGGGGGTCTATATTGGCGGTGGGTTTGCTTTCAGTTGGTTTGTCGATATCGATGCTGTTTGGCTTTCTCGGGCTGATAAATATTATTGTTATGCTAATGCTTTGTTCTTATGCTGGAAGACGGGCGTAAAGTGATTGATAGAGTTCGGTGTGAGTGGTGTGGTAGCGACCCAATATATGTCGAGTACCATGATAAAGAGTGGGGCATTCCTGTTTATGATAATCGGGAGCTATTTGAATTGCTTAATTTGGAAGGCGCGCAAGCAGGGTTAAGCTGGATCACTGTTCTTAAGAAGCGTTCGCGTTATCGGACGGTATTCGATAATTTCGAACCGAAAAAGATGGCAAATTATGACGAGAAGAAGCGTTCTGAACTGCTCTCAGATGCCGGGATAATTAGAAACAAACTTAAGGTTAATGCTTTTATCGAAAATGCAAAAGCCTATTTGAATATGGAGGCTTCTGGCCAGGATTTTAGCGAGTTCATTTGGGGTTTTGTTGATGGAAAGCCGTTGTTAAATTGTTTTGACAGCATGAGTGAGTTGCCAGCACAGACTGAACTGTCTCAGGCGATGAGTTCGGCTTTAAAAGGCAGAGGCTTTAAGTTTGTGGGCCCAACGATTTGTTACGCTTTTATGCAGGCTGCTGGAATGGTAAACGACCATACACGCGAGTGCTTCAGATACTTTGAATTGAGCGCGAATAAAATCTAGCTTTGTTAATTTTTTCTAGTGCGGCGGAGCTAGAGTTAGGGACATCGGTTCGGGGTCGGACAAACTTTGATTTCAACGTATATGCATACAAAATAGCGTAGCCGCTGCCCAGTCAACTGGCTACAATACGCCACCTTATGAAAGAGCAATATTTACCAAACGAGCTGGAACCAAAAGTGCAGCGTCGTTGGCAGGAAGAAAGTGTCTATCGGGCGGTGGAGGATGACGCGCGCGAAAAGTTTTATTGTCTGGTGATGTTCCCATACCCGTCTGGAAAGTTGCACATGGGGCACGTTAGAAACTACACCATCGGCGATGTGATTAGTCGTTACCAGCGGATGCTTGGGAAAAATGTGTTGCAACCCATGGGTTGGGATGCATTTGGTCTACCTGCTGAGAATGCAGCGATTGCCAATAAAACCGCTCCGGCAAAATGGACTAGAGAGAATATTGCCTATATGCGTGGGCAGCTCGAGCGATTGGGCTATGGTTATGATTGGGCGAGAGAGTTTGCTACTTGCAATGCGGATTATTACCGTTGGGAACAGTGGTTTTTTACCAGGCTAATGGAGCGTGGTCTGGCCTATAAAAAAGAAGCCGAAGTTAACTGGGACCCAGTAGATCAAACAGTTCTCGCAAATGAGCAAGTTGAGAACGGCCGTGGCTGGCGTTCTGGAGCTTTGATCAAGCGTAGAAAAATTTCGCAATGGTTTTTGCGCATAACTAACTATGCAGAGGAACTGATTGATGGTCTGGACCAATTAGAAGATTGGCCAGAGTCTGTGCGCACTATGCAGCGGAACTGGATTGGCAAATCAGTCGGTGTTGAAGCCGTATTTACGGTTGTGGATTCAGATATTGATGGCGATGCACTAAAAGTATTTACTACGCGGCCAGACACCATTATGGGGGTGACCTATTTGGCGGTGGCTGCTCAGCATCCATTAGCGATAAGCGCAGCCATTGATAACCCGGAACTGAAGACTTTTCTCGATGAATGCGGTCATATGAAAACCGCTGAAGCAGAATTGGAGACTATGGAGAAGAAGGGGATGCCGCTTGGAGTTTTCGCGGTTCATCCTATCAGCGGCGAACAAGTCCCGGTTTGGGTCGCTAACTTTGTATTGGCTGGCTATGGAACCGGGGCAGTAATGGCTGTTCCCGCTCATGATCAGCGCGATTGGGAATTTGCAGGTAAGTATGGCATCGATATTACGCCTGTTGTGTACCCTGTTGATGGGGATCTTGATATCGAGGGAGGCGCTTTCACGGAATATGGGGTGCTAAAGAACTCTGGGCAGTTCGATGGCCTGAGTTCAGAAATGGCCAAACAACGCATTGCCGAATGGCTTGAAGAGAAGCAGCTCGGCGAACAACAGGTGAACTATCGGTTGCGAGATTGGGGCGTATCGCGACAGCGCTATTGGGGCTGTCCAATTCCAGTCATAAACATTGATGGTAAAACCATCCCTGTTGAGGCGAGTCAGTTGCCCGTTGTGTTACCGGAAAATGTTGTGTTGGATGGTGTTGGTTCGCCAATAAAAAAGATGCCTGAGTTTTTCGAGACTACTGATCCGGAAACCGGTGAGTTAGCCGAACGTGAAACAGATACTTTCGATACGTTTTTTGAATCTTCCTGGTATTACGCACGTTTCTGTTCGCCGGACAGCGATCAAGCCATGCTGGATGAACGAGCTAAATATTGGTTGCCGGTCGATCAGTATGTTGGTGGAGTCGAGCATGCGGTGTTGCACTTGTTGTACGCCCGGTTTTTTCATAAATTGATGCGCGATGAAGGGCTGGTTAATGGAGATGAGCCGTTTAAGAAATTGCTGACACAAGGAATGGTGATCGCTGAAACCTACTATAGGGAAGGCGAGAACGGTCGAAAGGAATTTTTTAATCCCACCGATGTAGAAACCACTAAAGACGAAAAAGGTCGTATTCTTCAGGCAGTGCTGCGCAGTGACGGTGAACCCGTGGTTGTTGGTGGTGTAGAGAAAATGTCGAAATCCAAGAATAATGGCGTTGATCCACAGTCGATGATTGACCGGTACGGGGCTGATACTGTGCGATTGTTTATGATGTTCGCTTCGCCGCCGGAGCAATCACTTGAATGGAATGATGATGCCGTAGCTGGTGCGTCCCGATTTTTACGTAGAGTCTGGGCTTGGTTTTATAAACACCAGTCAGTTTTTCAAACTAGCCCGTGTGAACAATTGATTGCACCAAAGATTGAAAACGATGCTCTTGTTGATGTTCGCCGAACGGTTTACGGCATATTGGAAAGGGCATTACGCGATTACGAACGCCAGCAGTTTAATACCGTTGTGGCGGCATGCATGGAAATGACAAATGCACTTGAAAAGTTCGACTGGTCATCCGCCGGCGCTGCGGGCAAGCAGGTGCAGAGTGAGTCGGCAATTATTTTACTAAAGCTTCTGGCTCCGGTGGCTCCGCATATAGTTGAAAAAATTTCTGGCGAGTTCAATATTCGAGATCAGGTGGAGACAAGTTGGTTACAAGTTGATGAATCTGCGTTAAAAGTCGATCAGGTCGAGCTTGTGGTGCAGGTAAACGGAAAATTACGTAGTAAACTACAGGTTGCGATAGATATTCCGCGAGATCAACTGGAAGTATTGGTGCTGGCTGATGAGAATGTGCAGCGCTTTATTGAGGGCTCCGTAGTACGTAAAATTATTATAGTGCCTGGTAAGCTAGTGAATGTGGTAGCAAATTAAGGACATTTGCCGATACAATTGCAAATAGAACCAGAACGAAAGCCTCAAAGAGGCGGGTAGATCAAATGCGTAAGCTGATTGTATTATTTTTATCTGTAGCCATGATATCTCTGGCATCGTGTGGATATCGTCTGCGTGGCCAATTGCCATTGGCTGAGAGCATTAATGTAATGTACATCGATTCGAGGGCTGGTAGTTTTGATTTTATAGATCGATTTTCCGAATTGCTTGCTGATGGTATAGAGGGAACTGGTGCAGAAGTTGTTGCCGATCCGGCACTTGCTAAAGCAGTGTTATCGATTGTTGAGATTCAATTCGATCGATTGGTTCGAACATTGGACTCGAGAGGCAAGGTGAATAGCTACACATTACAATATCTTGTTACCTACGATGTTATTGACGCTAGTGGCGACGCTATTTCTGAAGGTCGGGCATTACAAGAAATTGCCGATTTCGATTTTAATCCAGATCTGGTGATCGAAAAGGAAGAGGAAGAAGAAGCCCTGCGCGAGACTATGGAAGATGAGTTGGTGCTACGCATCCTTAGACAGCTTAATACCCTCGGTTAAACTTTATAGATTGCGGCGACTAGTTCTCGATCAAATAAGAGGTATTAGTAGCAAAGCTCTGACGCTTAGTGAGTTTGCTCCCTGCCAACTTAGTCTATTGATCGTAAGGGCTAGCTCGTAGGCTCTCTAAAATTAGCATGCAAGTCCCTTACGCAAAAGCAGCAGCTCAATTTTCGAACGAGCTCCCCGCCGTAATTGCCATTGCTGGAAATGAAGCTTTATTAGTTGAAGAATTGCTGGATAGTCTCCGCAAATCGCTTCCCACGCATGGTGTCGATGAGAGAATTCCATTCGCGGTCGAGGGGCGTTTTGATTGGGATGGGTTTGTGCAGGAAGGCAATGCTATGTCTTTGTTTGGAACACGAAGATGTTACGAACTTAGAATTCCCAGCGGTAAACCGGGTGATAAAGGCAGTAAAGCGATTAATACCTATTGCCAGCGTAAAGAACCGACGGGTGATTTGCTGGTACTAATCCTACCAAAGCTGGATAAAAGGCAATTACAGAGTAAATGGGTTAAAGCCATTGATGCTTTGGGCTGGGTGGTGCAATGCCCGGAAGTTGGACTAGATGCTTTTCCGGCATGGTTAAAACAGCGCTTTGCTTCGAGAGGCTTGAGGCTTCAATCGGGCGCAATTGAGTTACTAGTGACCTGCCTGGAAGGGAATTTACTAGCTGCGGGGCAAGAGGTCGACAAGTTGCATGCGCTAAGTAAGGATGGTGGCGTAACTATTGAAATGATCCGAAGTAGTCTTTCGGATCAGGCTCGTTACACGGTGTTTGAGTTAGTTGATATGTCCTGTTCTGGTGAGTTGGTTCGATCATTGCGAATATTAAAAGGCCTACAGCGAGAAGGGGTAGAGCCGACGATTGTTGTATGGAGCATTGCACGAGAAATCCGTACTATGGCCAGTGTTGCGGGTCAAATAGCCTCCGGTACGGCTCCATCAAACGCATATAGGGAGAACGGGGTATGGAGCAGTCGAGAGGCGATTGTTTCCTCCGCAATAAAGCGCATTGGTGCCGATGGCTGCTATAATCTATTGCGGCGAGTAGGTGAATTAGACCAATTGGTTAAAGGTCAGCGTCAAGGTGATGTTTGGTTAGAATTGGAAAAGCTGATCGTCATGCTTAATGGTGTCGTGATTGAGCAAACCCCTAACGAGTTGTTGGTTTGATAAACTGCTCGATTGTAATTGTAAGTACAGAATTTTGGTAACAACATAGTCAGTTTCAGTTTTCTGTAATAACTATTTTTAGATATGAGTAAAGCAGCGACTCAAAACGAATTAACGGATGGTGTGTCTACTAAAAAAGCAGACGCGGTCGAGCTGTATGTGCAAGGTCTTGGAAGGGCTGCGCAACAGGCGGCGAGGGTGCTTGCTAGTCTTGATGCAGGGCAAAAGAATACGGCATTGCAAGCTATCGCAACTAGTTTGCTTGATTCTGAGCGTGCCCTAGTAGAAGCGAATTCAATAGATATGGAGGCCGGCCGAGCTAGGAATCTAGATGCCGCGCTATTAGATCGGCTGGAGTTAACACCTGCAAGAATTCGGGGAATGGTTGATGGTCTTTTGCAAATAGTTGAATTACCTGATCCGATTGGAGAGATAACAGATCTACAGGTCAGGCCTTCCGGTATCGAGCTTGGCAAAATGCGGATGCCATTGGGTGTGGTTGGGATTATTTATGAATCCAGACCGAATGTGACAGCGGATGCCGCAGGGTTGTGCCTTAAATCAGGTAACGCTGCGTTATTGCGTGGAGGATCAGAAGCCCTGAACTCAAATTTGGCAATTGCAAAATGTATCCGTCATGGGTTATTGGAGGCGGGTTTGCCGGCAGATGCGGTGCAAGTAATTGAAACTGCTGACCGCGAGGCAGTTGGCGCGTTGTTGAAAATGAATCAATATGTTGATGTGATTATTCCACGTGGTGGCCGAGGGTTAATTGAGCGGGTCGCGAGTGAATCCAAAGTGCCAGTTATTAAGCATCTCGATGGCGTTTGCCACGTATATGTTGATAAGTCAGCAGATCTGGCAATGGCCGAAAAGATTGCATTTAATTCCAAAACCAATCGGTATGGTGTTTGCAACGCTATGGAAACCTTGTTAGTACATGCTGATATTGCAGGTGAGTTTCTCCCAGCCCTTGCGGATCGTTATATTGCCGAAGGCGTTGAATTAAGAGGCTGCGAACGCACCCGTGAAATTATTACTAATGTGTCTGTTGCTACGAGCGAGGATTGGTCTACTGAGTACTTGGCTCCAGTATTGTCCATTCGGATTGTAGATAGCATTGATCAGGCTATGGACCATATTGATAAATATGGTTCATCTCATACAGATAGCATCGTGACAGATGATAAGTCAGCGGCGGATCGTTTTTTGAGAGAGGTAAACTCCAGCTCTGTAATGGTGAATGCATCCACACGATTTGCGGATGGATTTGAATATGGTTTAGGTGCTGAGATTGGTATAAGTACCGACCGTTTGCATGTTCGCGGCCCAGTTGGGTTGGAGGGTCTTACCAATCAAAAGTATGTTGTTTTGGGTAACGGCCAGATACGGTAGTTTGAATTGGTGAAGGTGCCCTAAAGTGGCGAAATTGACCGCTGTATTTGGCGGAACATTTGACCCGGTGCATCGTGGCCACGTAGAGCCGCTTCGCGCTCTGCTTGATACCGGCAAAGTAGATGAAGCGATAGTAATACCAGCGTCGCAGCCGGTTCATCGGGCAGATACACAAGTTAGTGCGGCGCACCGGCTGGCGATGCTTAGGCTCGCTTACGCGAACGATGATCGAGTTCAGATAAGTGATATAGAGATTAGTAAGCAACGTCCTTCTTACACAATTTGCACGTTACGAGAGCTTAAGCATGCCGATCCTGAAAATCACTTATGTTTCGTTGTGGGAGCGGATTGGTCTGCTGATGTAGAAAAATGGTACCGGGTTAAGGAAATAGCTGCGCTTGCGCACCTAATTGTGATGAACCGTCCGGGATCTCTTCTTAGCGCACCGACCTCTAAGTATTTTAGCCAAGCTTCGAATTTTAAAGACTTACGGGATAAACGAGCGGGTCTCCGATTCGATTTCGAAGGGCCGGAGCTTGACCTATCTTCAACCGCTATTCGTAAAAAATTGGCAAATAGCAGGGCTGATTTGTGGTTGTCTACTGCTATTCCGACCGACGTGTATAACTATATTAAGAGCAATAACCTGTACCAATGAAAGAGAGTAACGAGAGCAATAAATCTATAGAAGCAGCCATAGAACCATCAATTATGAAGGATTTGGTGGTCACCGCATTGGAAGATGTTAAGGGAGTCGATATTCAGGTACTGAAAATTGATGATATTTCTGACTTTGCAGATTATATGGTCGTTGTTAGTGGGACTTCGGATCGGCATGTTCGTTCGTTGGCCTCGAATGCTATTGATGAACTCCGAAAGAATGGTGTTCGGGCAATAGGCTCAGAGGGAGAAGAGCTGGGTGAGTGGATATTAGTTGATTTTGCAGATGTGGTGGTACACGTAATGCGAGAGGAGGTACGGGCATTTTATGAAATTGAAAAGCTGTGGGGTGAGGACATTCGTAATATGCTGAAGCTCCAGCGTGAAGAACACGCTAAATAGTTGAAAGTATGAACGTGACAATCGCTGCGGTGGGGACAAAGATGCCTGGTTGGGTTGAGCAGGCCTGCAAAGAGTATAAAAAACGAATGGTGGGTATCTGTCGTTTGGAATTTGTAGAGATTCCCGCCATGCGAAGAACGAAAAATGCAGATCTAGCTCGGATCGCTGAGAAGGAAGCGCGTGCTATAGAGCAAAAAACCTCCCAAATACCCGTTGTGATTGCTCTTGATCGACGGGGTAAAACGATATCGACTGAAGTATTCGCTACACGTTTACAACGCTGGGTAGATGAAGCGCAAAACGTAGCATTGGTGATTGGTGGGCCAGAGGGGCTTAGTGCTGAGTTTTTGGAAAACTCCACTGAATGTTGGTCATTATCTGCGATGACTATGGCTCATCCTGTAGCAAGGGTGATGTTGGCTGAACAGGTATATCGGGCATGGAGTATAAATACGGGATTACCCTATCATCGAGCTAATGCTTGCTAGCTATTGTGCACCAGCCACCAGAAATAATTCTTGCTTCACGTTCGCCGCGTCGCCAACAAATGTTAACGATGCTCGGTCTACCATTTAGTGTGGTCGCCGCTGATATTGATGAGTCTGCACACAAAGACGAATTGCCTGAAAAATACGTCGCGCGCTTGGCGGGTGAGAAGGCGTTAGCTGTTGCTAAAAAGCTTTCGGCCACTGGGAGTAAGCGTGGAGAAGAGTTTGGCGATTGTGTGCAACCTGTATTGGCGGCCGATACTGCAGTGGCGCTGGGTGGCACAATCTTCGGCAAACCAGAAAATAGAGCGGATGCTTTTAGAATTTGGTCAATTTTGTCGGATACTACTCACTATGTGTACAGTGGTGTCGCGTTGTTGGTCAATGGTGATCTTCAGGTCCGGGTTGGAGTGACTCAAGTGGTTTATGCCGCAATGGATGAGCGCGATATGACTGGGTATTGGGCGAGTGGAGAACCACAAGATAAGGCTGGGGCTTATGGGGTTCAGGGCTTGGGTTCAGCCTTTGTTAAGGAGGTTCATGGTAGCTATAGTAATGTTGTAGGTTTACCGCTGTATGAATTACGGGAGTTACTAAAAGCAAATGAGTGGGATTGGATATGAGTTCGGAGCTGCTAGTTAATGTGACTCCGCAAGAGACGCGCGTTGCTGTCATTGAAAATGGAATGCTGCAGGAACTTTACCTAGAGCGCGAAGCAACGCGCGGAATTCTGGGGAATATATACGTGGGCAGAGTGGCACGCGTAATGTCAGGGATGCAGGCTGCTTTTATCGATGTAGGGATTGAGCGTACCGGGTTTTTGCATGTAAAGGATTTGATGGTTGCTCGCGACGCGGATGTGCTGCCACCTATATCTGAGGTATTACATCAGGGTGAAAAAATTATTGTTCAGGTGGTTAAGGAACCAGTTGGAACAAAGGGTGCGCGATTGAGTGGGCAAATTAGTTTGGCGGCACGCAATCTTGTTTACTTACCCGACCAAGTGGTTGCTGGAGTGTCTCAGCGAGTTGAAGATCAGGTAGAGAAAGAACGATTACGCGCGATATTGGAGAAATTAACGCTCGAGAATGTTATAGGGGGTGGGGCAATAGCTAGAACGGTTGCAGAGGGAGCATCTGAAGCCGAGTTGGCAATGGAACTAGAATTCTTGAGTAAAGTTTGGCGTAAATCACTAGATATGAAAGCTAGCTCCAAACCTCCTCTGTGCATATATGAAGACTTACCATTATGTCTTAGAGTATTACGGGATTTTGTGGGTGATGAAGTTGAGCGTATTCGAATCGATTCTAGTGAGGCGTTTGCATCTGCTACAAAGTTTTCTGATGACATGGTTCCCGAGCTTAGCGAAAAGCTGGAATTGTATGCTGGCGAACGACCATTATTTGATATGTACTCGGTCGAGGATGAAATAGAGAGAGCGTTACATCGAAAGGTTCCTCTAAAGTCAGGTGGATACTTGATTATTGATCCTACGGAAGCGATGACTACCATCGATGTAAATACCGGCGCATATCTTGGGAAAAATAATCTCGATGACACTCTGTATAAAACTAATTTAGAGGCAGCTTCTGCGATTGCTCGGCAGCTTAGGCTCCGCAATATTGGTGGTATTGTGATTGTTGACTTTATCGATATGGTAAACGAGGAACATAAGCGTCAAGTAATGCGTGCCCTGGAGCGGTCGTTAGCACGTGACCGGGTTAAGACATATATCACCGATATGTCCCCGCTGGGATTAGTGGAAGTCACTCGAAAGCGTACCCGTGATAGCTTGTCTCACGCGATGAGCGAAGATTGTCCCGTTTGTAGTGGGCGTGGTCGAGTGAAGTCAGCGCAAACAGTTTGTTACCAAATATTTCGTGAGATCGTGCGTGATTTTAAGCAGTATCAAGCGAACAAATATATGATTTTGGCTTCGCGCGATGTTATTGAATACTTGCTCGATGAAGAAGCTTCAGCGCTTGCTGATATTCAGGACTTTATAGAACGGCCTTTACGGCTGCAGGTTGATACAGATTATCAACGCGAACAATATGAGATTGTTCTTTCATAAATGTTTAAAAAGCTTATAAATTTACTAATGCTGGGCACACTTGTCGTCAGTCTATTTCTAGCTGGATTAGTATTCTTATTTGACACTATTGAAGAACGTAAGGGCCTTATAGAGCAATTTGGGTCGAAAATGGTTGGTCAGCGGGTAAGTTCCGAAGCAATAATTTCGACTTGGAGGAACGGTAACCCACAATTACTAATTCGAGGTTTGACGGTAGAGTCGTCCAGTTTTGATACTCCAGATCTTAAGGTTGATGAATTGGCGATCGATGTTAGTTGGTCATCTTTATTACGTTTTTGGCCCAAAATTGAGTTGGCGACGATCAATGGACTGTCACTGAGAATCGAGTCGCTTCCAATGGGTGGTGTGAGGATTGGCGGATGGTTAATCCCGCCTCGGGAAGACCGGCAACCGCCCGAGAGATTTTTAAGATGGATCGCCGATCAAAGCGGTATATTTGCTAGTGACTCTGATATTGAATGGCGCAATAGTGATGGCGAAGTAGAGCGTTATACGGACGTAAGTTTGGTTTATGCCCTAGAAAACGATTATCGCGTACTTCATGGCGTATTGGCTTCACCTGAAGGAGATTTATTAATTCGGAGTGAGTTTTTAGGAAACCCATTTGAATCAGCAAGTGATTGGCAAGGAGAATTCGTTATTGCTGCTGTTGGGGTTAGTGCAAACGACACGTCTAGCGGAATTAGTATGTCATCACGTTCTGGGCTTGGACTATTGCGCATTCCTCAGATTGATTTGCCACATTTGCGGGATTTGATGGTTATCGCTGGGGTATTGCCCAAATTAGGTATATGGATGCAACAGGCTGATGCTAAGGGTCTGCTCCAAGATTTTGAGTTGCGATTTACTGGAGATGTACTTGATTTGGATTCTTGGGATGCAAGCGCAAGTATCACAGGTATCTCTTTTGATGCCACAGAGACTAGCCCAGCCGGAAACAATCTAGCAGCGCGCCTACAGATAAACTCACAAGGTGGGCTAATCAGTTTGGATTCTCAAAATGTCAGTATAAGGTGGCCACATCGAATTGCAGGGGGGGTCGATATCGATCAATTGAAAGCCGAGCTACTGTGGAATGTTGTTGGCAGTAAAGCTCAGATACGCGTATCTGATGGGCAGGCTTTAGCCGAGCAAGGCTCGATTAAGAATTTTGAAGCAGCAATAATGTTTGCGGATGGAGGGGCTGATGGCGATATCAGTATGAAGTTTGATATCCCAGATATCTCTGTTATTAAGGATTTTGTTCCGCTTCATTTGAGTGGCAAGACCCATGATTGGTTTGCTCAGGCGTTCCCTACAGGTGCGTTGAAAAATGGTCAGCTAGGTTATCGTGGACCGATCTCTATTGATGCGGTCCGGTCGAGTACTGGAGACCTATCAGCGAGTGCAGATGCAATTAATGTTGTTGTCGATTATGGGGGGGCACGGAATTGGCCCCCAATACGGCAAGCTGATGCGAGATTGTCCCTTGTCCAAGATCGTTTGGTGGCTGATCCAAGTAAGGCGACAATTTATCAGAGTGAGTTTCAGTCAGGGCAAGTGGTTCTAGAGAATCTATTTGAACGCGGTGGTCGAGTTCTTTCCATTCGCGAAGCAGAGATTAAAGGACCAACAGAGGATGCGCTACAATTTTTGTTAGAAGGGCCATTATTTGACGAAGGTAACCGACCTGAATTAGATATGGTTGCGCATACTGGTGAATATATGACGCGGTTTTCCGCCGAATTGCCGCTCACAAATCTAAACGCTTCAACAGTAATCGGTTTTGGAGAAGTCACACAAGCAAATTTAACTTTGCCCCTTGGGACAACTGCTGATGGGGTTAAGGCCGCGGTGAAGTACACGCAAGAGTCGGTTACCGGGTCGGGTGAAATCGAAAGCTATTTAGGCGGACGAGCTGCGTTTTCTGTGGAAACTTTGGCGAATGGGCGTCCTCCAGAAGTTCAGTTAAATGCGGGTGGAAGATTGGTGCCTGCGTATCTTGCTGGCATATTGGGTGAACCATTGGCGAATTCTTTAGCTGGAGAGACGGACTGGCAGGGCACAATGAATTTTGATTCTGGGCCGGTCAGAATGCGAATTGAAAGTGATTTGATAGGTCTAATAATCGCGTTGCCTGAGCCGGTGTATAAAGGCGCAGGAGAGCTGCGCCCTTTGGCCGCAGATATTGAGTTTGCGCGGGTTGGTGGGTTAACTAAAGTGCGGTACGACGTGGGCGAAAACTTGCGAGGGGTGTTAAATACGCGCGCGAATGGCGACGAGGTAGTATTTGAAAGTGGTGATCTAGTGTATGGACAGCAACCGTTAATGGAAGATTTTCCTGTTGGTGGGTTGGGGGTTCGCATTGAAGCAGATGAAATTGATCTTGATCCTTGGCTTGATTATATGATTTGGGTTAGTGAAGGCTGGCCTGAGATAGAAGGCGAAGCGTCCAGTTTCGTGAGCGCCTTGCACCGAGTGACACTAGCCGGGCAAAAAGTTAGGTTGTTCGACAAACAATTGGGCCGAATGAACCTTATTGGCCAGTCTATGGACGGTTTGCATTGGGCAATTGATGCGATAGGGGATTCTCTTGAGGGTCAGTTAGAAGCTGCACCAGCTAATGAAGCACCATTTTATATTGCTGATTTCAAGTTTCTTGATTGGCCTGCATCCGAACCAGACGTTGGCACTGAAGTCGATGATCTAAAGCCATATGAGTATCCTATAATCAGTATTCACGCTGATGATTTTCGATTTGATGGACGTGAGCTTGGTGAGTTGAATATTGTAGCGCGGCCAGAGGGGGAATCTTGGAACATTGCCAGACTCGATATGATCCAACCCGCACTTACTATACTCGCAACCGGAGTTTGGGAGCTTTCGGGTGCGGGACTTACACAAACAACGCTTGATTTTTTAGCCACGACACCTGAATCTGGTGAGGCTTTAAGCGCCTTAGGGTTAGGGGATTTCCTTGATGGCGGCGGGTTAGACCTCGAGGGTACTGCTAGGTGGTCTGGCCCCCCTTCAGCCTACTCAGTGCCTAACCTAGATGCTACTTATAGGCTTGCAGCCAATAAAGGGAAGTTGGTGGGCGTCGACCCCAAGGCTGGACGTTTATTAGGTTTGCTCAATTTGAATAGTTTGTCTCGTCGATTGAGATTAGATTTTTCTGATGTTTTTTCAAATGGGTTCGCTTTCGATAATCTGGGGAGTGAGGGGACTATATACGAGGGTAATTTGGCGGTTCAAGAGTTCTATGTGGTTGGTCCATCCGCGTATATTGAGTCTCAGGGGCGTATTGGCATCGCCGATGAAGATTATGATTTGGAGTTGGTGGTTTCTCCTCAATTAGGTTCAAACATTGCCTTATTGAGCGCGCTTGCCAACCCAGCAGCAGGGGCGATGATATTTATTGCACAACGGTTATTCGAGGATCAGCTAAACGACGCGCTCCGTTACAGTTATACCATTACCGGTAATTGGAGTGAGCCAGATTTCAACCGCACTAAAATAGAACCTGAGATTCCACTCGAAAGTGAAGCCATTACTGATGGAGGTATTGTTGGTGAAGCTACGGATAGTCAGGTCGAAGAGGTTTATAACAGTGTTATAGAACAGTCGGAAAATCCGGAAGCTGAAGCAATGCTGCAATGATGTCAGAAAAACTGGTAGTCGCTGCTATCCAAATGGGTTCAACCTCAGATATACAACGTAATCTTGAGATGGCGGGGCTGCTTATTGATCAGGCAGTAGATGAGGGGGCTCAGCTGGTTCTATTACCTGAAAATTTTGCGCAAATTCCGAATACGAAAACTGAACGAAAACAGGCCTACGAAGATATCGGATCTGGACCGATACAGGAATTTCTGTCGACTAAAAGTCAACAGAAAAGCATATTTTTGATCGCGGGCTCTATAGCGCTTACTTCGGATCACCCCAGTAAGGCGTTCTCTGCTAGTTTATGTTTTGATTCTAACGGCAACTTATTGGCGCGATATAACAAAGTCCATCTATTCGATGTTCAATTGGCCACCGGTAAAAAATATGCGGAGTCAGACAGTTTTGAGTACGGCGAACTTAGCTCGAATGATGGGGTGTTCTCCACGCCGTGGGGAATTTTTTGTATGACAGTATGTTATGACTTACGATTCCCTGAACTTTTTCGTAAGGCACATGATCATAATGTTATCGGGTACCTGGTTCCAGCGGCCTTTACTTACGATACGGGTGCTGCGCATTGGGAGACCTTGTTGCGTGCGCGAGCAATAGAGAATATGTCGTTTGTAATTGCTAGTAATCAGGTAGGTGAGCATCCCGCGGGTTTAAACAGTTGGGGACATTCGATGGTGCTTGACCCGTGGGGTACAATACTAAATCAGCAAGATGTTGGTGAAGGGTTTGTGTTAGCCACGCTGGACACAGCACGACAACGCGAGCTGCGTCGAGACTTTCCTTGTCTCGAACATCGACGAATTAAATAATCAGGTTAGAACACTAAATTCAATATAGGCTATTCACGTGCCTGACTGCGCAGTTAATTTCACATCCTAATTTAGAGCTACTTATAAGGTTTTTTCCTTTACATACGGGAAGGTATACATATGATCGATAAACATCAAATCGCAAGTAATATCTTGTTGGCGCCGTACAATTTAACCGAGTTAGGTGTCGGTAAAATAATCAGCGATATCGCTGGAAACGGGGCGACTGATTATGCCGATTTATACTTTCAGTATGCCCGGTCTGAAAGTTGGCAGTTGGATCAAGGATGTGTGAAGAATGGTAGTTTTTCGATAGAAAAAGGTGTTGGGATGCGAGCGGTGGTAGGCGAGAAAACTGCTTTCGCTTATAGCGATGATATGGGTATGGAGGCGCTACTAGAGGCCAGTAGCAAAGTTAAGTCGATAGGGCGCCAAGGTCAGGACAAGTCGATAAAGTTGCCGCGATATGATTTGCATAGTGTGGACTTTTATCAGCCAGTGGATCCAATTCAGTCAATCGAGACTAGTAAAAAGATAAGTTTACTTAATTTGGCAGATAATCTGGCCCGGGCGAAGGATCCTAGAGTTAAAGAGGTTACGGCTAGCATAAGTGGTAGCTATGAAGTTGTTTTGGTCGTCCGTCCGGATGGAGCTTTGGTGCCAGACGTCCGGCCAATGGTGCGAATGAGTGTTACCGTCATAGTAGAGCAAAACGGCCGACGCGAATCAGCCTCGAGTGGAGGCGGTGGACGCACTAATTATTTGATGTTTACGTCAGACCAGGTGGCTGAGTATGTTAACGAGGCCGTTCGACAGGCTTGCGTAAATCTTGAAGCTGAAGATGCGCCTGCCGGTACTATGGAGGTAGTACTGGGCCCGGGATGGCCGGGGGTTTTATTGCATGAAGCGGTTGGACATGGGCTGGAGGGTGATTTTAATCGCAAAGGCACGTCAACTTTTTCTGGTCGCATTGGCGAACAGGTCGCATCAGGATTATGTACTGTGGTTGACAATGGCACCATGGACGGACGACGTGGCTCACTGAATGTCGATGATGAAGGAAACCCTACTCAAGAGAATGTTCTTATTGAGAAAGGTGTTCTTAAGGGTTACATGCAGGACAGTTTAAATGCACGTTTAATGGGTGTGCCCGTGACCGGGAATGCGCGACGCGAGTCTTTCGCGTATTTGCCAATGCCTAGAATGACGAATACCTATATGCTGGCTGGTGATAGTGACCCTGAAGAAGTTGTTGCTAGCGTAAAAGATGGTATTTACGCGGTCAATTTTGGAGGAGGTCAGGTGGATATAACCTCTGGTAAATTTGTGTTTTCAGCCAACGAAGCTTATCGAGTTGAGAATGGAAAAATTCTATATCCTGTACGGGGTGCGACTTTGATTGGAAATGGACCCGAAGTGATGCAAAAGATAAGTATGGTCGGTAATGATTTGGCTTTGGATACTGGTGTTGGTGTTTGCGGAAAAGACGGACAAAGTGTCCCCGTGGGCGTCGGACAACCAACCTTGAAGGTTGAGGCGTTGACTGTCGGGGGTGTTCAGCTATGAGCGTTGCGTCAGGTGATCTAGATAGACAGCTATTATTGGATGCTGCACAAGCCGCGTTGTCAAAAGCGACAAAGTTGGGTGCAAGCCAGGCTGAAGTTTCGCTTTCTAGTAGTATTGGTGCGTCTGTGGGTGTGCGCATGGGGGAACTGGAAACGATTGAGCACAACCGCGATAAGAGTGTTTCTTTATCCGTATATTTTGGCCATAAAACCGGGTCAGCAAGTACTTGCGACCTAAGCATTTCTGCTGTTCAGGAAGCGGTCGCTGCCGCCTGCGCAATTGCTTCCAGTACCGGACATGATGAAGCTTTAGGTTTGGCAGATGCAGAGCTTATGGCGAACGATGTTTCAGATATGGGGCTTGACTACCAATGGGATCGCTCGGTCGATGAGATGCGTGAGGCTGCTCTTGTGTGTGAGGCTGCAGCTATTGACCTTGATCAACGGATTAAGAATTCAGAGGGCGCTAACTATAGTTCACATCGTGGCCTGGAGGTCTATGCTAATAGCCATGGTTTTTGTGGAGACTATTATTCGACTACCCATGGTTACAGCGCCTCAGTGATAGCGGTTGATGGTGATGAGATGCATCGTGATTATTGGTATAGCTCTGAACGGAACCCCGTCAATCTAGAGTCACTAGAGTCGGTAGGCGAAATGGCCGCTAATAGGGCGCTTAAAAAATTGGGCTCGCGGAAAATATCGACCGGGGAGTATCCGGTTATTTTTGATGCAAGCGTATCCAGCAGCTTAATCGGACACTTTTTGTCAGCAATTAGAGGGGGGCTTCTGTATAAGAAAGCTTCTTTTCTTAGCGACAAACTGGGTGAGAAAGTGTTTTCCGAGCACGTCAATATTGTTGAGAATCCTCGGTTGTTCGGTGCATTGAATAGCACATGTTTTGATGACGAGGGGGTTGGAACTCCCGAGCGGCGCGATATTATAAAAGATGGGGTATTGGACGGGTATATTTTAGGTTCCTACACTGCCAGAAAAATGAGTATGCAATCTACTGCTAATTCTGGCGGAGTTAGAAACGTGCGAGTTTCGAATGGTGGTAAATCCTCTCAACAGTTGCTTAGCGAAATGGGCACTGGCTTTTTAGTGACCGATTTGATTGGTTCAGGAATTAGTATGTTGACTGCGGATTATTCGCGTGGTGCTTCCGGATTTTGGGTGGAAAACGGCGAAATTCAGTTCCCAGTTGAGGAAGTGACTATTGCAGGTAAGCTTAATGAAATGTTTCACGGAATCCAGGAGATTGCTGCCGATTCTTTGGGTCGAGGAAATACCCATTGTGGTTCCATACTGTTGGACAAGTTAACTATTGCAGGTGATTAAAGCAGGGCTCTATGGGGCAGTATTACATCCCCGCGCAGCTTTAAATGTGCGTATAATGCGCGGGTTTTTCTGTTGGCCGATGGTAATAGCTAAGTCAGGCGTTTAAACGTTTTTCTTTAGTGGATTCATTTGGTTGATGGGTGTTGATTTTTTACGGATTTAAGTTATGCCAATATATCAATATGCATGTGATGCTTGCGGGCATCAACTGGAAGCGTTGCAAAAAATTAGTGATGATCGATTGACGGAATGTCCCGAATGCCACAAGCCAAAACTTGTTAAGCAGTTAACTGCGGCCGCCTTTCGCTTGAAAGGTACCGGCTGGTATGAAACTGACTTTAAAAACTCTGGTACTAAGCCCGCTGTTGAAAGTTCCAGTGACAAGGCAGCAGCGCCTGTAAAATCGGCGAAATCAGGTGCAGCAGGTGCTAGCAAGGCGAGTAGTAACGCCTAAGTCGGTCAACTTTAATTTAGCTAATAATTACGGGTCAGGAGAAAGTTATGCGCACACATGTATGCGCCGAAGTAAATGAAAGTCTGGTAGATCAGGTAGTCACAGTATCAGGTTGGGTGGGAAGACGCAGAGATCATGGCGGAGTGATCTTTATCGATTTACGCGATGCAAGTAGTACATTACAAGTTGTGATTGATCCGGATGCGAAAGATGCATTTAAACTAGCCGACTCGGTACGCAACGAGTTCGTTATTGAAGTCACAGCCAAGGTTCGCAATCGTCCAGAAGGCACACAAAATCGCGATTTAGCTACCGGTATGGTTGAGGTGTACGCGACCAAGCTAGAAATACTTAATCGCTCTGCGCCAATACCATTTCAGTTAGATGAGGATGATGTAAGTGAGCCGGTACGTCTTAAGTATCGGTATTTGGATTTACGCCGTGACTCTATGCAAAAAGCTATGCGCTTGCGCCATAAGGTTACTCGTAGTATGCGTCGGTTTCTTGATGATCTGGGCTTTGTGGATATCGAAACACCGATACTAACTCGATCGACTCCTGAAGGCGCAAGGGATTATTTGGTGCCTAGCCGGGTACACGACGGTGAGTTTTTTGCGTTGCCTCAATCACCTCAATTGTTTAAGCAAATGTTAATGGTGGCCGGATTTGAACGTTATTATCAAATTGCTCGTTGCTTTCGCGATGAAGACCTGCGTGCCGATCGGCAGCCAGAGTTCACTCAGCTAGATATTGAAATGTCGTTTATGGATGAAGGGCACATCATGGAAATGATGGAAGCAATGATCGTTGGGTTATTTAAAGACGCTTTGGATATTGATTTGCCTACACCTTTTCCACGAATGCCATACAGTGAGGCTATAGAACGATTCGGTATTGATCGACCTGATTTGCGGAACCCTCTTGAATTGGTCAGTGTCACCGACTTGATGCAATCTGTTGAATTCAAGGTGTTTTCTGGGCCCGCTAACTCTGAGAGTGGTCGAGTTGCAGTAATGCGAGTCCCAGGTGGCAGCAGTTTGACTCGCAAGCAAATTGATCAGTACACCGAGTATGTCAGTAATTATGGCGCTAAAGGTTTGGCGTATATCAAGATTAGTGATTTAGCAGCCGGTAAAGATGGCTTGCAGTCTCCAATTTTAAAGTTTCTTCCTGATGAGGTGGTATCGGCGATTATGGATCGAGTTCAGGCAGAGAATGGTGATCTGGTGTTCTTCGGCGCCGATGACGCAAAAGTGGTAAATGACTCATTGGCTGCACTGCGGGTTCAGTTGGGGCATGATTTAGACTTGCTACAAGGTGCGTGGGTACCAGTATGGGTGGTTGACTTCCCAATGTTTGATTGGGATGGGGCTAGCAAGCGCTGGCAGTCGCTACATCACCCTTTCACCGCGCCCAAGGCGGATCAAGTGACGAACTTACAGGATAATCCTGGCGAGGTTCTGTCGCGTGCTTATGATGTGGTGCTTAACGGTACCGAAATTGGTGGTGGGTCTATTCGTATTCACAAGTCTGATATTCAGAAAACCGTATTTAAAGCATTAGGTATAGATGACCAAGAAGCGCAGGAAAAGTTTGGCTTTTTGCTGGAGGCGTTAAAATACGGTGCACCTCCACATGGCGGTATAGCGTTTGGTTTGGACCGTATCGTCGCCATGATGCTAGGTGTTGATTCAATCCGCGATGTAATCGCGTTTCCAAAAACACAACGGGCTTCATGTTTATTATCCGAAGCCCCAGGCCGAGTTGATAATCAGCAGCTTCGGGACCTACATATCAAATTGAGAAACAAACCGAAATTACCTACAAGTGATGATGCTGCTTCAGCCGCGTGAGGATTGATATGGTGTTAATCTTTCATAAAAAAATGTCAGAAAGTATGTAAGTGTCTCCACCGGAACAAAACATGAAAGGTCCAAAGGCAGCGGTGATTGAGCACGCTGAAAGTCTCGGTGAAGGTATGCAGCTAGCGATGCGCGCTACCCTCGCGGCAGGCCAAGTTATCGCCGAAGGTTATGGTCAGGTGCATCGAGTTGAATCGAAAGGCGTAGGTGATCTAGTCTCTATTGTTGATCAGAAAGCAGATGTGGCTGCGACTGACGCACTGGCTGATGACCCCGAGCACTTGCCAATTCTTTCTGAAGAGATGAGCCCCGATACCGATTCTGTCGATGCTGATATGTGGATAATTGACCCGCTTGATGCCACCAGTGCGTTTTTGCTCAATGCGGGCAAACATTATAGTTCGGTGTTAGTCGCACGCCGACGAGGTCAACAAACAGATTTAGGGATTTGTTACTACCCACTGACTGGCGAGTGTTATTACGCGGTTCGCGGGCAGGGTGCTTTTAAGGATGGAAAACGAATTCAAGTGGATAGTTCCAAGTTTGTTGGAATTCGAGATGCTTGGATAGACATGAATCAATACGGCGATTCACGATTAGAAACCCCCTTTTTTGCAACGCTACGCTATCGCCTTAGAACCGAAGATGGTGCTTGTTTGGTGACTTCGTATTTGCCGAATTCTGGTCAAGCTTGCCGAATGGCCGAGCATAGAAATGCTCCCCATCTTACGATTCACGATAATAATCCGACTAAAGTTAAACAGGACGTATGGGATATAGCTGCACCACAGATAATTATGCAGGAGGCAGGCGGTGTGTTCTTGAGTCACGATGGGGGACCCGTTAATCCGTTTGTGGCCGAACCATTTTTAGCATCTGCTTCTCCTGCCTTGGCAGAGCAAGTTTTGAATCTAGCCCAAAAAGAAGTTTAACTGTTTTTACTACCCAGTCTGTTTTAGTGATCTTGGCTTAAGCTATGATTGGCTCCCGAGATGTAACCTTTAGTTTCGGGCGTAACGAATAAGTTAAATTTTATGATGTACCAAATCGCGGCTACTCCATCCCGCCAGGTGATCTTTTTCCCTTCTTCAAAGGTTCGGCCGTAGTATGAAATTGGGGTTTCGTATATTCGGGCGTTGGTTTTGCTAATTTTTGCCGTCACTTCTATTTCAAATCCAAAGCCTTCGCTAACAATTGGCATGTCCTTGATTAATGGTGTACGGAACGCTTTGTAGCAGGTTTCTACATCCGTCATGTTCTTGTTGGTAAATAGATTGCTTAAAAAGGTAATCGTGCAATTTCCAAGGTAGTGATAAAAATACAAAACTCGTTGTGCTTTCCTTACTAGAAAGCGAGAGCCGTATACTACATCAGCTCGCCCGTTCCATAATGGCTCACAAACATAGACTAGTTCTTGGGGGTCGTATTCCAAGTCGGCATCTTGTATTACAATAAATTCCAGCGTGACCGCTTGGAATCCAGATATTAACGCGGCTGTTTTTCCGGCATTTTTGTCGTGCTTAATCAGCTTAACTTTTTTTGAAGGATGCGCCTGAGTGAGCGTTACTGATTGATCGCTTGATCCATCGTCTACTACAATGATCTCGCCGACAAAGTCCAATATATCGAGCTGGTCGAGTACGGTTTCAATGGTGGCCTGTTCGTTATACATAGGCACCACAACAGATATTTTTGATTGCTTCATGTGCTTTTGATTAATTCCTATAAAAAAATATTGGTCTATTGCTTGGGGTTTTTAACCTTGATCAGCGCAATATTATCTTTGCAGGCATTGTACAGCTCCAGACAACACAATACACACACCCTGGGAGCAACCGCGATTCAATTTTTGCCCCAGTTATTGCCCGGTGAGCGCCTCCAATATGTATTGCCAGCTTCGGTGCGTCGCATAGAAGAATTGGTTTTGTTTGTGGATAGTAATTCATATCAAGCCTCGTTAGATACACCTCTAATTGTCAGCGTCGGGGTGAGGGCGGCCAATTCCTTGTCCCGAGAGGTTCGGCTTGGTGAGTGGGATCTGGCTTATCACGAGTTTACCGCTGCAGCGCCAGAACCAACGGCGCTTGTTTTTTCTCGCTTGAATTATCGCGTATCCCACGAAGAGCCGATCGTTCTGGATATTCGTGTTCCAGACTATGCAGAGAACGGCCTGTTATTTCTGGGCAGCACCGCTTTTGACGCCCAACGCGTGGCGGGTTTTACCGACGAGTCAATTACTCTAAAGCCTGTGCTAGCGGGGCTACAATTGGGGGTTCAAACGCGCTACACAAAATCGAGTCGATTTAATGATATCGCTGTTGTGGCTGCTGTCTTATTTTTACTGGCCACTTGGGTGGCATGCAGTACTGGAGCGTTTGAGAGGCCGTCGACAGTAATTCCCAAGCGTAATTTCTGGCCTGTGTTCCTAGCGCTTATCGCTTTTCTAATACCATTGGCGGAGCTTGCATGGCAAATGCGTCTTGATGGATATTGGAACTACTTTTGGCCGGATAATTATGTCGGGATCGCATATCAGATAGATAGATGGTGGGGCGGCGAAACTTCGTGGACTCAGTTTACGAATTGGCTGGCCGCTGACAGAAATGGCCAGGCATGGGTGTATCCACTCTATGTGGCAGCAATTTACCAGCTTGGGGTAGCTTGGTTGGATGCGTTCACCTCAGCTAATCTTTTGCTGACTTTTGTCATGCTGTTCTGTTGGTGGCGTTTACTGCGCATTTATGTTGTGGATGTGTTTCTGGTACTTACTACTTTTTTATTGATTGCTTGTCATCATCTACATCTTCAATCCATGCTAACGCCAATCACGGATATTGCTGGCGCTGCAGTGATCGCAATATTTTATCTTGTGCTTCATTATTTGATTTGTGAACGGAAAACCAGTTATGGGCAAAAATTTTTAGCCGTCAGTTCTGTCGCAATTTGTATCGCGGTAGGCATACAAACCCGTATTGCATTGTTGCCTCTGGTACTCGTGCCGGCTGGTTTAGCAATTTTATTGATGTGCCGTGAACGAAAAATTGGTGAGCAGCACATGATGTTGTTATCTACCTCGGTCTTGGCTTCATTAATTGTGGCTGCTTGTTATTATGTGCTTAACTTAACAAGTACAGTATTTGCGGCGGCTACTACTGCCACCGATGTTTCGTTTTCGGGCCTGTTTAGTTATATGGAGTTTGGTTTGTTTTCTGTGACAAATTTAGGGGTACCGCTTTTGATAAGTATGATTTATTGGAGACGGGTTATGGCTAGCCCAATAGTGTTAGCCGTCGGGGTATTTTCGTGCGCATATTTAGCGATGCTATTATTGGCGCAGATTGTTACCTGGGAGCGATATTGGGTGCCATTAATCGGTCCGGCTGTCTTTGCTATGGCGGTTTGTTTAAGCAGGAGACCAAATCAACAACAAATTCCTGGATTATCGTTAATCCCACTTGTGCTTTTAGTGGGTGAGCTTTGGTACTTTCAATATAGCGGATACTAATTAATTGTCGAAGATAGCTCTGGCCTAGCGGTTCGAAAGTGCAAGCATGCAATTGTGGGTTCAAGTGAATAATTTTCTAATGATTCTGCTCATTTCTTGGGTGCTTTGCCTGCGAGTGCTAGAATTAGAAGTTATCGATTCGCATAACCTTTGATACTAATTTATGGCAGGCCATAGTAAGTGGGCGAACATCAAGTTTCGCAAAGCCGCGCAGGATGCCAAGCGCGGTAAATTATTTACCAAACATATCCGAGAGATTACTGTCGCGGCGCGTGAAGGCGGTGCCGATACAGCTAATAACCCTAGATTGCGTACAGCGATTGATAAGGCGTTGGGCGTGAATATGACACGCGATACGGTAGAAAAAGCTATTAAGCGCGGTACGGGCGATCTCGAGGGTGTAAGTTATGAGGAGGTTCGGTATGAAGGCTATGCCCCTTCAGGGATTGCGGTTTTAGTTGAATGTACGACTGACAACCGGGTTCGTACCGTCAGTGAGGTTCGTCATGCTTTTAGTAAATACGGGGGAAATATGGGGGTTGCCGGGTCGGTATCTTTCCTATTTGAGCGCTTTGGGATGGTGTTGTTGCCCGAAGGAACAGACGAAGAGCAGGTAATGGATATTGTTCTTGAGGCAGGTGCCGAAGATATCGAAACGCATGACGATGGATCCGTTGAAGTTACCACTCCACCAGAGGCGTTTCACGCAGTGGTCAGCGCATTGTCAGATGCTGGGTACACTCCAGAAACGTCAGAGATTGTACAGCGCGCGGCCAGTGAAACAACATTGAGTATTGAGGACGCTGAGAAGGTACTAAAGCTTGTTGATGCTATCGAAGAGTTGGACGATGTCCATGATGTTTTCACCAATGCCGACTTTCCGGATGCTGTACTTGAAGGAGCCGTGGGATAACAATTTACGTGGGTGCCTACGAGTCACTAGATGTTGTTAAAACGATTATTAATCGTTCTAACAACTCTGGCTGAGGCGGTCTTTTGCAGAGCTCTGTAACAAATGTATCGCCGGGATCATCACCGATAGTTCCTCGTGTCTTGGGTCTTGACCCCGGTTCTCAGATTACCGGGGTTGGGATTGTTGAGCAGCAAGGTACCAAGTTGGTGTGGATTGCTCATGAAGCCATTCGGTTGCCGAAAGGCGAGTTGGGGGAGCGTTTGCGAGTACTTTATGAGCGCTTGTTAGAAATTATTTTACAATACCGTCCAACCGTAATGGCCATAGAAAAAGTGTTTATCGCGAAGAATCCACACTCGGCATTGGTGCTCGGGCATGCGCGTGGCGTTGCCATGTTAGCGGCCGTGAATAATGGTTTGGATGTGCAGGAGTTGGCTGCAACCGAGATCAAGAAATCTATTGTAGGTCGAGGCAGAGCTGAAAAAAAGCAGGTGCAACATATGGTGCGTGTATTGCTGTCACTTAGGGAAAGCCCTCAAGAGGATGCATCGGATGCGTTGGCGGCGGCGATTTGCCAGTTGCACATGATGCAAATGCAGCGTGCTATTCGGGGTGCATTAAAATGATTGCCTGGTTAAGCGGGAAGCTCTTGAATAAACGCCCACCATCAATCGTGTTGGATGTGAATGGTGTCGGCTATGAGCTCGACGCACCACTAAATGTTTTCTACGAATTACCTGATCTAGGTGCGGAAGTCAGTCTTTTTGTGCATATGGTAGTGCGTGAGGACGCGCAAAATTTGTACGGTTTTATGAACGTAAAGCAACGCGATTTATTCCGAAGCTTAATAAAGGTAAGTGGTATTGGCCCAAAAGTTGGTTTGGCCATTCTGTCATCACTCACTGCGGACGATTTATTAGCTTGTGTCGCCCATGAAGATGTTGCAACTCTGGTGGCTGTGCCGGGTATAGGAAAAAAGACAGCGCAACGTCTATTGGTAGAGCTTAAAGATAAATTGGCGAAGGAATTCGGTTCTATAGCGCCTGACACAGCTTCTGATGGAACAGTGGGGGCCGTTTCCGAAGAGCGTGATGCAATTGCGGCGTTAATCGCCTTGGGCTATAAACCAGCAGATGCCAGTGCAGCAGTGCGAGGTGTCGCTGAGATGGGCATGACGAGTGAAGTGATGATTCGCGCTGCACTTAAAAATATAGGGAAAGGTAGAGCGTGACCGAGACACCATTAGACCCAGAGCCGTTGGGCTTTGAAGACGAGGTCGCCGATCGAAGTTTGCGTCCTGAGCGTTTGGTTGATTTTGTAGGTCAACCAAAGCTAAAAGAACAGTTGGCCATCTATATACAAGCGGCTCGCGAGCGTAACGAGGCACTTGATCATGTTCTTCTATTTGGTCCCCCGGGATTGGGTAAGACCACGCTTTCGAACATAGTTGCGCGTGAGTTGGACGTGACTATTAGGCAGACCTCGGGGCCAGTAATTGAAAAAGCTGGTGATTTGGCTGCGATATTGACTAACCTTGAACCTCACGACGTATTGTTTATTGATGAGATTCATCGACTGAGCCCGGTTGTGGAAGAAATTCTTTATCCGGCGATGGAGGATTTTGAGTTAGATATTGTTATTGGCGAAGGGCCTGCTGCTAGAACAGTGAAGCTCTCGTTGCCGCCGTTTACTTTAGTTGGGGCTACTACCCGGGCGGGTTTGTTGACGTCACCGTTGCGTGATCGCTTTGGAATTGTGCAGCGCTTGGAGTATTACAACATAACCGATTTGTGCTCTATCGTTGAGCGATCAGCGGGAATATTGGGAATCACTGCTGAACCAGGCGGTATCGAAGTTATCGCAAACCGCTCGAGAGGTACGCCAAGAATCGCAAATCGTTTGTTACGACGAGCTCGCGATTTCGCACAGGTAAAGACCGATGGGGTTTTAACTTCAAAAGTAGCTGAACAGGCGCTCGATATGCTTGAGGTGGATCATTTAGGGCTCGATGTTATGGATAGAGGTGTGTTGCAAGCTATTATGCATAAGTTTGATGGTGGTCCTGTTGGGATCGATAGTTTGGCTGCGGCAATTGGAGAGGAACGAGGTACTATAGAGGATGTTATCGAGCCATTTTTAATTCAAAACGGGTTTATGATGCGCACTCCGAGGGGTAGAACGGTTACTCGTCGCGCCTGGCAACATTTTGGACTGGTCGCACCTGACCTGCCTGCTGAGCAAGCAGGTATGTTCGAGAAGGATAGCTAATGCATGAGTTTACGCTTAGAGTATTTTATGAAGATACCGATGCGACCGGGGTGGTTTATCACGCAAATTATGTGAAATATATGGAGCGCTGCCGCAGTGATTGGCTAGAGAAGATAGGCTGGAATGTCCTGCGCGTTAATGAACAATTCGCAATAGCGTTTGCAGTGAGTAATTTATCGGTGCAATATCTGCAGCCAGCAAGGCTTAACGATGTTTTAAGTGTTAAAGCTGAGCTAACCCGGCTGGGTGCGGCGAGTTTGTCCTTTGCTCAGGAGGTTTGGCGAGAAAGCAACCTGGTGTGTCGTGGCGAATTAAAAGTCGCGTGTTTGGACGAACAATCGTTTAAACCCGTACAGATCCCTCGACCTTTGTACGATGCAATTGCAGCCTCAGCTGTGATGCCAAAGTGAGTTTTTGTTAGCTCACCAATAATTGTTTAAGAACATCTGACTTATAAATAAATTGGGCAATAATTAATGGATTCGACTTTAACTGAGCAGGCAGCTGGCGGCTTGTCTATATTTGGGCTGATTTTTGACGCGAGCCTGACCGTACAAATAGTCATGCTAGTTTTATTTCTGGCTTCCGCAGTCTCGTTGTATTATATCGGTGTTAAATATCGGGTATTACGTCAAGAAGCCGCGTTAGCGGATCAATTTGAAGATGAATTTTGGTCTGGCGGGAGTATGGAGCAGTTGAATGACAATTGGTCCAGGCGTGGACATCACGTATCAGGAATGGCTGGTATTTTTATGTCAGGTTATAAGGAGCTGAATCGTATCGTTAGAGCGGACGGTTCTAATGCGTCAGCAATGGATGCTGTGCACCGGGCGATGCGAGTTGAACTCGGCCGGGAGATTGACCATCTAGAGGCGCATTTGTCGTTTCTGGCGACGGTCGGGTCGACCAGCCCGTATATAGGTCTATTTGGGACAGTGTGGGGTATCATGAATTCTTTTCTCGCACTCGGTATATCTGATCAGCAGGCAACTATTGCCACGGTCGCACCTGGTATCGCAGAAGCACTTATTGCTACCGCAATGGGGCTATTTGCAGCCATACCAGCCGTTATTGCCTACAACCGGTTTAGCCATTTAGTTGAGCGTCTTGTTGGGCGGTATGAGCTGTTTATTGAGGAATTTCTAAGTATTGTTAATCGCCAAGCAGGTGGCAAGTAAGACTTAGTAAAATGAGCTATCGAGATCGAAAGCGTAAGCAAATGGCGGACATTAATGTAGTGCCTTATATCGATGTTATGCTCGTGTTGCTGATAATTTTTATGGTAACAGCTCCTTTGTTAACTGAGGGGGTGCAGGTTGATTTACCTCAGCTGGCAAATAACCCTATTCCTCGAAATCAGGATGCTCCAGAGCCAATGGTGCTTACTGTCGATATCGACGGTGTTTATTATGTGGATGATCTGCAAAAAAACTCAGAAGAAATAAAGATTTATGCCGCCGCATATTTGTTGAATAATCCATCTGCGGACTTTTTCGTGAGAGGTGACAAAGCGGCGGTCTATAATGACGTCTTACAGGCGATGGTGTTACTTAAAGATGCTGGTGTTGAATCGGTGAGTCTGGTCACTGAAACTCCAACTGTGGCCGAAGTAGAATAATGCGTAGACGTGAGTCAAAGTTATCGTTGAAGGATCGGTTGGCAGCAGCAGCTGTGCCAATCGCGATCTATGGTGCGATAATCTTGTTCACTGTATATGGTTTTTGGGATCAAGTTGTACAGGTGGAAAGCTCAAGTCTTCCGCCTAAAGAAGACATAGTTCAGGCCACAACGGTCGATGCTGCTGAAATAGAAGAGATGGCTGAAATGTTGCGTCAGGAGGAGCAGCAAAAGGAAGAGGAAGTCCGCGAGGAGCAGGAACGACTTGAAGAGCTCAAAAAAGAAGCAAAGATAGAGGAGGAACGCGTTGAAGAGTTGAAACAACAGCAACGTGAAGAAGAGCAAAAAGCGCTCGAGATTGAGAAAAAACGGATAGAAGAAGAAAAGAAAGCAGAAGAGCAGGCTGAACAGCGAAAACGAGAGGAAGCGGAGCGGAAGCGTAAAGAAGAAGAGCAACGCAAAAAAGAAGAGGCCGAGCGTAAAAAGCGCGAAGAAGAAGAGCGTAAAAAGCAAGCCGAAGCGGCAGAAAAAGTAGAGGCGGAGCAATTGTTTGGTAGTTATGAAGGTGCGATTAAGCGCGCCGTACAAGATAATTTTCGCGAGCCCGCCGGGACTTCTTGCGCCATGCGTGCGGTTTACAATGTTAACGTAGCGCAGAACGGAACCGTGCAAGCCGTTAGACTTAGTAGGTCAAGTGGATCAGCCGAGTTTGATCGCGCGGGTGAGGTTGCCGTAACATTTGCCAGCCCTTTACCAATCCCTGAAAACCCAAGACTCTATAAACATTGGAAAGAGTTTAATTTTACCTTCTCACCGAAAGGTTGCTAATGAAATTTTTTAAATTCGTATGTACTAGTTTATTCGCAGTGACTTGCTTGTGGGGTACCGCTCATGGCCAGATCAATATTGAGATTACTCAGGGCGTAGCCCGGGGGATTCCGGTTGCAGTTGTACCATTTGCGCTATCTGGTCAAATTGACCCCTTAACTGGCACCGTAGTGAATCCGCCACATGATGTCGCGCAGATTGTAAATGGTGATTTGGCGAGAAGCGGTGAGTTTGATGCGATTCCCCGTGATCGATATTTAAGTTTTCCTAGTAAGCCCGAAGATGTGCGCTTTAAAGACTGGCGGGTGGCCAAGGCAGAAGCCTTAGTGATTGGTGAGATACGTTCATTAGGGAATGACACTTACAGCATCGAAGCCCGTGGTTACGACGTTTTTCGTGAAAAAATGGTTGTCGGAAGGCGTTTTGATGAAGTGCCTGGTCATTTGCTACGCAAAGTGTCACATCAAATAGCCGACTACATTTATGAGGCAATGACCGGTCGCCCTGGGGCATTTGACACTCAAATTGCGTACGTAACCGTTGAGCGGCTAGGACAAGGGCTAGCAAATAATTTCTTGAGGGTGGCTGATTCTGATGGTTATGGTCCGCGTACTATCTTTCAATCGAGTAATTCAATTATTTCTCCATCCTGGTCTCCGGACGCAACGCGTCTGGCGTATGTCACATTTGAAGCGAATCGCTCGCAAATCATGGTGCAGAACGTCCAATCTGGAGAACGTAATGTAGTAGCGTCTTTTAAGGGAATAAACGGAGCGCCAGCGTGGTCTCCCGATGGCAACTTTCTTGCTTACACGTCATCGACATCTGGTAATGCGGATATCTATATTATGGATATGACCACTAGAACCAGACAACAGATTACTAAACATTGGGCGATCGATACTGAAGCGGCTTGGTCACCAGATGGTCAATCGCTTGTATTTACTTCTGATCGCTCAGGAAACCCACATATTTATCGTATTGACCGTGATGGTTCGGGCTTGGAACGACTAACATTTAACGGAAAATATAACGCCAGAGCCTCATATTCGCCAAATGGTCAAAGTTTAGTAATGATTAGTAGGCCGGATAAGCAATTTCATGTTGCTATAATGGATTTGGCGACGGGTGAACAGAAATCTTTAACTGGCGGTGAGGTGAGTTTAGTTGAGTCACCCACTTTTGCCCCAAACGGAGCTATGATATTGTATGCCGCGCAAAAGCAATATAATGGTATATTAGCAGCAGTTTCTGCTGATGGCCGTGTAAAGCAGGAGCTAAGATTTCAGAATGGCGATGTAAAGGAACCAGCTTGGTCACCTTCTGGTGCTAGGTTTTGATGTAATTTACCCTACCTTTTCTCTGCCATTTTGCTAGTATGCGGTTGTTGCTACGCGAGTTTTCAGTAACAAACCACTTTAAGAACGTATAAATACTCTGTCTAAGACTCAGGAGCCTTAATTATGAATAATAAAATGTCTGGTGCATTAGTAGTAGCCTTGTTGCTAACACTGACTGCGTGTGGAAAAAAAGAAACAGTTGCAGTTGAAACAGCACCACCACCTGCAGAACAGCCTGCTGTTGACAATAATGCGTTTGGCACCGGTTATTCGGTTTCTGATCTAGAAGCGATGGGGATCATGGGTGATCCAACTAATTACCGAACAGTTTTTTTCGCATACGATAGTTCTGAGATTGCAGAGCGATCCCGGGTTATTATTGAGGCGCATTCAAGAGCACTAGCTTCGCAATCAGGTGTGGAAGTAACACTTGAAGGGCACTGTGATGAACGCGGAACGCGTGAATATAATCTTGCTCTTGGTGAGCGACGCGCACAAGGTGTCGCGCGCTTAATGAGTGCTGCAGGTGCTGGCAACAACCCAACACAAAGTGTTTCATATGGTGAAGAGCGCCCAGTTGCGTTGGAACATAACGATAGTGCATGGAGTCAGAACCGTCGCGTAGAAATCCTGTATTAAACAGGAATCCCCGATAAGTCGGGGTGGTATTCTCGCGATTGACGAGTAGTAATAGGTTAGGGCCGCACGTGTTGCGGCCCTTATTTTATCTGGGCCAATATTTTGCATATAAAAACATCGATACTAAGTATTCTGAGACATTCGTGCACTAGCTTATGGAAAGGTATAGCTGTATCACTCGTCCTTGCTAGTCACCCGGCTGCAGCTCAGGCGCCAGTTGGCGCTGTTGACCTAACTAGTGGTGCGCGTGGCCAGGGACCCAATTTGTCATTGCAGCAGTTGCAAGAGATGGATGCAGTGCGTAGGGAGATGAGTGAATTGCGAAATTTGATTGAACGTCAGGGATACGAGTTCAATCAATATAAGCGTAGGAGCGATCAAGAAATATTGGCGTTGCGCGAGCAATTAAGAGCGCTGCAAGGTGGGCTCGGTGTTGAGGGGGTTAATCAACCGGACGGGATCGACTCAGGGTTTAGTCTGGGAGGTTCTGGGGATGCGGTTGAATTGGATACACCTTTATTGAACAACAGTGTATCGGGTGTAGTGGATCAACCCTCCACGGAAGCCCTTGATACAGAGCCTGACGCGGCGATGATTGGTGTTTCCATGGGCCGATATGGACAGCCTGTTGAGTCTAGCTCAGCAACCCCAGCATCAGATGCTGCTTTTCTCCCGACGGCTGTGCCACAGACCGAATCTGGCTCAAGTGTTTATAGGGCGAATGAAGAATATCGGCAAATAGGAAATAACAGTACAAATGTTAGCAATGTGGATGTAGTTGTACCATCTACCAGTCAGCCCGTTGTTGCACCAGTTACCGTGGAAGTAGTACCCACAGGTTCAGTACCAATAAATCAGCCCTCTGCCGGCCAATTGGCAACGGGCAACGAGAATTTAAATTCCGACAATGATTGGCAAGTGCAGAACGCTCCGAATGGCCAATCGGGCGCGATAGGTGCTAGTGCAGGTGGGGTTGTCACATCATCAAATCAGCAGCCTGTTCAGAATAATGGTAGTGAGCTTCAGTGGCAGGTAATTAGAAGTCCGGGTCCAAGTTCGGCACCCCTTGATGATCCTGTTGCAGGTTCGCAAGTTGATCAATCAGCTGGGATCCCAACTGATTCTATTCCGTCGCAATCGCAACCTTCTACGGATAGCGTTTTGGGCGATCTTTAAGGTCGCTTTATAGCCAGTAGGGGATTAATGCGCTATTTCACTTGGTTGTGGGTGGCGGCTTAGCGCAATCAACCTTGGCATATTGTTTCATTGCTTACAATCACCGAAATATTCCACTCTATTCAGGGTGAATCGCTAAGCGTCGGATGCCCGACCGTATTTATTCGGCTTACCGGCTGTCCCATGCGTTGCACATATTGTGATACCGCATATGCGTTTACCGGTGGCACTAAACTTTCGGAAGTGGGCGTTCTTTCGAAGGTTGAGGCTTTTGCCACAGAATATGTAACTGTTACAGGAGGTGAACCGTTGGCGCAGAGAGCTTGCTGGTCGTTATTGGATAGCTTAGTTAAATCTGGCTACCAGGTTTCCTTAGAAACAGGTAATGCGGTAAGTATCAAAAACCTAAACCCTAAGGTTTCAGTGGTGCTGGATATTAAGACGCCCGGTTCAGGCGAAGAAGCGAAAAATAAGTATGAAAATCTTCAGTGTTTGAAGAGCAACGACCAGCTAAAGTTTGTATTGTGTGATGAAGCAGATTATTTGTGGTCGAAGGATTTTTTGAGCAAAAATAAACTATCAGTTCCGATTCTGTTTTCGCCAGTATGGGGCCAACTCGATATCAAAGACTTATCAACTTGGGTTTTGCGTGACCGCTTGCCGGTGCGTGTGCAAACTCAGTTGCATAAAGTGATATGGGGTGATGAGCCGGGCCGTTGAGAAATTACAAGAATGATAGGTAGTAAAAAAGCAGTAGTATTGGTTTCCGGCGGACTTGATTCCGCTACCGTGTTGGCTCAAGCACTAGCTGATGGTTATACCTGTACCGCATTGAGTGTGAATTATGGGCAGCGTCATCTGGTGGAATTAGATTGTGCGCGTAATGTGGTGGCTCATATGGGGGTTACCGATCATCGCGAAGTAGCCATTGAGATTGGTAGTTTTGGCGGATCGGCGTTAACAGATCAAGCCATCAATGTGCCTACAAACGAAAATTTAGAACAACAGCAGGGTATTCCAATTACCTATGTGCCGGCACGCAACACCATTTTCTTGTCAGTGGCTTTAGGCCTTGCGGAGGTGCTTGGTGCGGAGGATATATTTATCGGTGCAAATGCTGTCGATTATTCGGGATACCCTGATTGTCGCCCCGAGTTTATAAACGCCTTCGAGGTGTTAGCGAATGTGGCGACCAAGTGCGGTGTTGAAGGAAACTCGATAAAAATTAGAGCGCCTCTAATTGATCTAACTAAAGCCGATATCATTCGACTCGGCATGCAGCTTGGGGTCGACTACGGACTAACCTCTTCATGTTACAACCCGAGTAAGATCGATGCCCATACTGTGGCGTGTGGTGAATGCGATAGCTGTCAAATTCGCGCAGCGGGGTTTGCTGATGCAGGCTGCACAGACCCGGCAAGCCAATGATTGAAGATCGAAATTGTTTGACGGTTAAAAACCTTTTTACCAGTGCCAGAAAGGGAGCACAGCCGATATTTGACGGTCTCGAGTTGTCGGTAGGTTATGGCGAGAGCGTTGTCATATGCGGAGCCAGTGGATCAGGAAAGTCAACTTTGTTGCAACTAATTCTGGATGGGAACCAGGCCAGCGGTGAGATTAGCGTTGATAAGCAGCAAACCGCGATGGTCTATCAAGAGGGTGCGTTACTTGACTACCTGAATGTGCAGCAAAATGTCGATCTGGTGCAGCGTTTTTCAAAACGCAAAAGTTTGTTAACGGCTAAGGATGTGATTGCTGAAATTGGATTACCCGAAAGCCTGTTGCGGCGGCCCGTATCTTCTTTAAGCGGTGGTCAGAAACGTCGCGTTGCGATTGCCAGAGCATTGATCAGGGAGCCTGAGCTATTCTTGTTTGATGAGCCCGATACTGGGATGGATCTAGCGGCTCTTAAAGATGTCGCATCTGCGGTAGTCGACCGCGTTACACAAAAAACTGCTGCGCTTACCGTTAGCCATAACCCCTACTATATTTCACGCATTGCTACTCGAGTGTTAGAGCTACGTGCAGGTAAGCTCGTTGAATTGTTTAATTGGAAAACGGTTGCAGAGACAGAAGCGGATTTCGAGCAGCGATACCGTGTGCTAACCCATGCACTTAGCAATATGCCGATTCCAGATGAAGGTGCCAGTGTACCGTTCGGAAAATTGCGGTATTTGTGGCCATCAGCTTGGCTCTCAGGCCTATGGCAATGGTTGAAGGGCGGTGTTAAATGTCTAATAAGTTTATTTACCCTAACGCCCTCTATTCGAGACTTCGCGAGTATTTCAATTCGAGTGTTTTGGCAAACCTGTTTGAGCGGTCTACTTTTTTATCTATTGGTTGGTACGACGCTGGGGGCAACAACGATAGCGGTCGTCAGAACGTTAGCAGACAATGCTCTAACCGGTATTATCGGTATGCTTCTCAAACCCGAGCGCTTGCTTGAAATGATGGGCGGTGCCTATGTGGTCTTTCTTGCACCAGCAGTGGCCTCTATGTTGTTTGTAGCGCGCTCAGGTAGTATCTGTAGTGCGTGGTTAGGGGAATTACAGCGCGGTGGTCAGGTGCGCGCACTCAACAGCCTGGGTGTCGATTCAGACAGGTATTTACGCTTTCCCGTCACGTTAAGTGTTTTTGCAGCTTGTATGGTGACCATCGCTGTTTTTGCTTTCGGTGTTTGGGGCGGTAGTTTATTAAGTGCCCGATACTTGTTTAACGTTGTAGAACCATGGCAGATATTGGCGGTTAGCGATGGCGATATAGGCGTGAGTCAGTTCTGGCTTAAAACACTACTTTACTCGGCGTTTACCGCAATAACGATTACTGGTTTGGGTTTGGCTCCCAAGATATCAGGCGAACAGGTCGCGCGGGATACTACGCGTGTAATTATATATGCGACCGTATGCGTGAGTGTGGCGGAATTGTTATTCGCATTAACGTAAATCACGTTTGACACTACGTACAACTATAACGATAATCGCGCCTCGCCTTATTTTGGGGCGAGAGTTAAGTGGGAAATTCGGGCCGTTAGCTCAGTTGGTAGAGCATCTGACTTTTAATTAGGTGGTCGCGCGTTCGAGCCGCGCACGGCCCACCACTCAATAAAAAAACCTCGCTTAGCGAGGTTTTTTTATTGCTTCTTACTTTCTATTGTTTGAACGTCTGTTGTTGCTCTGGAGCAAATAGTTCTTATACATTATTCGCGGAACGCTCCACAATACATTCATGCGAACCCATTTCAAACTCCCGACATACCCAAGGACGGTTGTTATAGATAGTACATTTCATTGTGTTTCTATCTAGCGCTGAACACCAGCCATAATCTAAACGGGCCATAGTCGCGCTACCAGATTCATCTAAAGTGATATGTTTTTCAGGTACACCGGTATCAGAAACAAGCAGGACTTCGAGTCGGCAGCAACATGCCAGACAGTTGGAACATGATGTTTCAGACTTAGACAAACCTATACCTTAAAATTCTATTGAGCGCAGCCGTGCTATTTCTATTGATTTTGTGATTTGGGTAAAGCGCTAGTCAAACTATTGGAGTTGAGAAATCTGGTTTTATAAAACGCAATTTAAAACTGCTCGGCTATTATTATAGAACACGTAGTCGGGTTAATTCGTTAATACAGTTTGTTACGTCACGTCGAATCGTTGCGGCTCCAACTTCAACCTCAGATTTAAGGTATTCCATGATCTCGATTTCGGTTCTTGTACCGTCAGCTAAATGCCAAATTAATGCAGCGCTATCGTTCAGGGATATTTTTTCTTTTGTTTGTGTATTTTGTACAACGAAATTTACGCCGTCTTGTTGCATTAAATAATTTTGCTTGCGAACAGG